>Ga0315284_10000032_pt1 | contig 210908 bp, 204 predicted proteins | sample YL17G09_16_MG_FD_203696 | JGI IMG/M metagenome (GOLD analysis project Ga0315284, IMG submission 203696) | Sediment microbial communities from Yellowstone Lake, YNP, Wyoming, USA - YL17G09_16 | ecosystem: Environmental > Aquatic > Freshwater > Lake > Sediment | place: USA: Wyoming | collected... | reverse complement strand
CAGACGTACCTGCCATCCGCTCCGCTGCCTCCAGCGAATCTGATATTGCGGATGTTGCCTCCTCGATATTGACGATTTGGCCTTTCCGGATGCCACGGCTTACGGTTGACGCAACACCGATGATGCGCAGCTCTCCGTCTTCCTCAAGGCTTGCCACAAGCGTTGTGATTTTTGAAGTCCCGATGTCAATTCCTGATAGGATGCGATCGCGTGCCATAGAACGAATTACCACTGTATGACCGGTTTGGTAAACCGAAGGTCAATAATTTTGGGCATGGTTCCCTTTATTCTAACTCCCGTCATAATCGTTTGTAAAGTGGCCATCAGCGTTTCAATGTTCGCCTCTTGAGTAAATAATATTTCTGTTTGCCCGCTTACTGCCCGAAACGACAGGCCGTCTTCATTTGTTTCGATCACGGAAACAGGAGCAAACGGGCTGATTTTTTTCAAAAACAAAAGTGCCGTCCGGATCTTTTGATCTTCCAGCGTTGTCCCCACGCGGACTGACACTACTTCTATATGAAGTTCCGGTACAGGCAACTCATTTGCGCCAATCCCGATGACCGTCCCGTTCTCATCAATGGCGTATGATGCTTTTTGAGTTACGAGTAAAGCAAAAGGTTGGCGAATAATCGGCTCAATCGTGATTGTATGAGGAAATTTTTTCCTGATCACGACATCCTTTAAAATTGGGTATGTCCGCAAAAGTTCCTGTCTGATTTTTTCTGACGGAAAAAAAATAATATTACCGGTGATCAGCTGTTCATTAATCTGGGCGTTCATCCCCTCTCCTAAAAACTCTATGCGTTTCACTTCAAATCCGTACATGATTGTATACAAAATCACAGCGGTTAGTATCAATACTATGATGGCTGCAACGAAAAAGCGGGTTATCCGGTAGTTCGGCCATTTAATGCTTGGCATAAAAAGGAAGGCAGGTTTCAATCTCTTGTACCACGTTAACAGTTCCTTTGTCCGGAACAATGTTGGACGATTGAGAGATATTTTCCCCTTGTTGTAACAACTGCCTCATTGCTTTTTTAAAAGTATCAATGGTGAGCGCGTCTTGTTGTATGACTATAGCATTGCCGGATGAGGCCAACCAGTGAGCATTCTTTGTTTGTTCATCTCCTCCGGCCCATGGAAGTGGTATGAAAATAGCCGGTTTATTCAATGCCGAAACTTCAAAAACCGTATTTGCACCGGATCTGCCAACAACAACTGCCGCATGATGGTAAATCCACCCAACGTCACGCGTTTGAAAAAACGGCGCGATGATGTACCGGCTCTTTCCAACCCCAAGCTCTCGTTGAATCATTTTGGCTTTCTCAAAAGACGCCTCTCCTGTTTGATGAATAACGATCATATCTTTGACGAGTGTTGGGATGAACGTAAAAAGTTTTTCATTCAAGGACTGCGCTCCTGTTGATCCGCCGGTCATGTAGATGATCGGAACGTTTTCTTCTGGGGTTGGAAACGACGGATGGAGGCTGGGTTTCAATATCTCCGACCGTATGGGAAGCCCGGTCACAACTGCCTTTTTGGGGGGAACAAAGGAAAGCGTTTCAGGAAACGTTACACAGATTTTTTTGGCAAAAAAGCCAATAATCGCATTTGCCAATCCCGGTTTATGCGTCTGTTCATGAGTAAGAAGCGGTATGCCCAAGAGATATGCCGCCAGAGCTATAGGAAGCCCAATATATCCGCCAAAGGATACGATGAGAGCCGGTTTGTATTTCTTAAGAATTAGAAAAGATTGCAGTATCCCGATCGGAAATTTCAACAACGAGGGAATCGTATAAAAAGATATCCTTCGCTGAAAACGGCCTGTCGTGAGATTGATAAACGGAATATCCATTGTTGATATGAGTTGATACTCTCCTGATTGCGCGCGGGATCCTTCCAGGGCGTATTTCCTTCCCACCCACACAACTTTCCATGAAGGATGTGTTTTTCTCAACTGCTCAACAACGGCTATAGCCGGTGTCGCGTGTCCGCCTGTTATAAGAATGGTCGGATTATCCATAGTATATTGTCATCGCGAATCCCGCTTTGCGGGATGTGGCGATCTTTATAATAAAGATTGCTTCGCCTCGCCAAGGCAGGGCTCGCAATGACGAATCTCTCAATGTCTACTTATATTTATCAATATTCCCAATCCTGCGAGCATGACCACCAAATTTGATCCTCCGTAGGATATCAAAGGCAAAGGGATGCCGGTCAGAGGGATGAGAGCAGATATGGCTGCGATATTAATCATCGATTGCAAGCCAATCCACGATGAAATCCCAAGTGCCAAAAGTCTCCCGAATCCTTCTTTTGTCCGCATCGCTATTGTATACCCCCGATACAAAATGATGAGATATAAAAATGAAATAGCCGATGCTCCGACAAAACCGGTCTCCTCACCTATGATAGCAAATATTGAATCCGTATTGGCTTCAGGCAAATATTCATACTTTTGCCGGGATTTCCCAATGCCTACTCCAAAAATCCCACCGGAGCCTAAAGCCAAGGTTGCCTGGCGGATTTGATAAGAGGATCCTAACGGGTCTTTTTCCGGATTGATAAATGAGGTAAGGCGGGCAAACCGGTATGGCGAGGCTATAGCCAAAAAAAGAACACTTGCGATGAGGATCGGGACAAGGAATAAAAAATGTAAAAGTCTTGCTCCGGAAAAAAAATAGAGAAGGATGGCAATCATCAAAACGATGAATGCCGTTCCCAAATCCGGTTCAAGAAGGATAAGCCCCACTACCATACCCAAAAGAAGAAGAAATGGGACTAAGCGTTTCCTTTCTTTGCTTGAAAACCATGCGGAGAGATAAATAATAAGTGCCAGTTTCGCAAATTCCGCAGGCTGAAGGATCGTAAAACCTAAATGAATCCAGCGCCTGGCGCCGAGCGCTTTGACGGAAATGCCGGGAATAAAGACTGCCAGCAAAAGCCCGATTGTCGCCATCAGTATCGGTACTGCAGCCCTGTACCAGCTTTTATACGATATGAAGGAAAAAACGCCGAAAACGACCCATCCCAGTACTAGCCATTTTATCTGTTCCCTGGCAAAATAGAACCGGTCGGAAAAATCCCGCATGGCGATAACCACTGACGAGTCATACACAAAGAGGATGCCGATGAGGGTCAAAATGACAATCAGTGCGATCAATACCCGGTCTTTTCCGCTTTGGATATGCGTACGTTCCAAGATCCTGATAGGTTTTTTGGGAAATTTAAAGAAGGGAAACTTCATACGAAAATTGTTTTCCTCTCTCTTTGTAATTTTTAAACAAATCAAATGACGCGCATGCCGGAGATAAAAGCACCACATCGCCGGGACGTGCCTGTTTTTGAGCTTCTTTTACCATGTCGTGCATGGTCACAAGTCCGGTCACCATATCTTTTTGAAATCCCCCTTCCTTAAGCGCTTTTTTGATGCGCTCTGTCATTTGTCCCACGACAATAACTTTTTTCACTGGACGTTGGGCAATTGTTTTTCCCATCTGGGAAAAATCCGAACCTTTTTCAGAGCCTCCGAGGATAAGTATGATGGGATTATCAAATGACTCTAATGCGGCAATCGTCGTTTCCGGAGTTGTAGAAAATGAATCATTGATATAGGTAACTTTGTTTTTCTCCCCTATTTTTTCCAATCGGTGTGGTAAACCGGGAAATGTTTGGGCAATATTGCGGATAATATCAAACGGAATGCCGACAATATGCGCGCAAAGCGCGGCTGCTGCCACATTTTCTAAATTGTGTGCTCCGAGAAGTTTCAATTCGGATCGTTTCCCTACCGAGTGCCGGTTATTTCCGATTTTTAGAAAAACTTCATTGTTCGTAATATATGCATCCAGACCCGTATTTTTTCCGTAAAAATACGGTGTTGCTGGAGTTTCTTTTGAAAAAGAAAAGGATGTCGGATCATCGGCGTTGAAAACCGCACTGTCCGCTGGCTGCTGATGGGAAACGATCTGTTTTTTAGCGTCAACATACGCTTCTCTTGATACATGATAATTTGTTGCCAAAGGATCATAATTTGACAGATGATCCTGAGTAATTTTCAAAACGACTGCGATCGTAGGGCTTTGTGTGAGGTCTTCCAGTTGAAATGATGAAAGTTCTAATACTACCCACTGGTCATCTTGTATCCTGTCAACCATTGATAAAAGCGGTTTTCCTACATTTCCGCCTACATATACGGTTTTACCGGTAGCTTTTAGCATTTCATAGATGAGAGTACTGGTTGTTCCTTTCCCTTTTGTTCCGGTGACACCGATAATCGGTGCTGAACATAATTCAAAAAATAGTTTCGTGACGCTGGTTATTTCCTTTCCTCTTTTTTTTGCTTCCAAAAGCTCGGGTGTTGTGAGAATCATTCCCGGTGTCCGGACAATAATATCTACATCAGGCAAGCATGACAGATATGATGATCCCAAAGAGAACCGGACAGGTAACGTTTGGAGTTCCGGATACTCTGAAAAGAGTGTCTCTTTGCTTCGACGATCAGCGCAAATGATGTCACATCCATAGGAGAGGAAAAATTTGACTGCATCCTGTCCTTCTGTAGACAATCCAACAATCGCGATCCGTTTGTCTTTCGCTCTATCCATGAGTACTATTGTACGGAATTTGCGCCTGTTCAACAACAATGGGGCTTCCCAATAGTTGTGAGGCCACGTTAGTAACGTTCATAGGGTCACCGGTTGTGAAAAAATGATATTCGGGGTTTGTTTGTAATGAAAACATCCCTTCATGTTCAAGAATATGTTTAACCTGCCGGGCAACCGCATGACCGGAATCCAAAACCATGACACTTTTCCCGACTATGTTTTCTATAAGGACACGGAGAAATGGAAAGTGCGTGCACCCAAGGGCTAAAACGTCAATATGTTTGGCAAGAACCGGCCGCAAAACGTTTTCTAAGATCAATTGCACTTCCGGTGAATCCTTTTTTCCCTCCTCAATTAACCGAATAAGTTCTGTGTTCCCGAGAGAATATACACGACAATGAGGCGCAAATGTTGAAATTAATTTTTTCTGGTATTGACTTTTAGCCGTATAGACAGTGGACAGTACGGCAAATTTCCCTGTTTTTGTTTTTTCCGCGGCCGTTTTGACCACGGGAACAACTCCAATGATGGGAATATCCGGAAATTGTCTACGAAAATAGTCAATACCGGATACGGTTGCGGCATTACAGGCAATGACAATGGCTTTTACGTTTTTTGAAAGGAGAAACCCCAGAGAGGATAGTACTCTTTTTCTGATAAATTCCTTTGTTTTTTCGCCGTACGGCGCATGGGCGTGGTCTCCGATGTAGATCGTAGATTCATACGGAAGAAGTGTGGTTATCGATTTCCAAATCGTCAATCCTCCGGAACCGGAATCAAAAATGCCTATAGGTCGGTTATCCATACATGGTATACGGGTCAGGGGGTCTTGGTTAGAAATGCAAGCCACAATCCGAATAAAGACAGTACGATTGAGATGATCCAGAACCGCATGACAATTTTCGACTCCGGCCAACCGACGTACTGAAGGAAAAGATGAAATGGTGCAGCCGGCAAAAGCTTCCTTCCGAATATCTTTTTGGAAAAAAGCTGGACCAGGGATGAGGTTACTTCAACGACGTACACAAATCCGATGATAAAAAGAGCAGGCGCTTTGCCTAAAATGAGAGCAACCACCGCAAGCGTCGCTCCGAAGGATAAGGCTCCCGTGTCTCCCAAAAATATGCGTGCCGGATAGACATTGTAGTAGAGAAATGCAAGCAAGCTCCCCAGCCAAATAGCGATAAACATAGACAGGGGGGTATCCAAAATGGACGCGGATACGATCCAAAAAGCGCCAAGCGCAATCATGAGGACTCCCGAGGCAAGTCCGTCCAATCCGTCCGTGATGTTAAACGCGTTGGCAAAACTAATGATAATAAAACTGGAAAAAGGAATAAACCACCACCCTATGTAAAATGTTCCCAATATCGGTATATAAAAAATGTCTATTTGTAACCGCCAATAGAGAAGAAAACTGATTATGAGAGCAAGAACGATCTCCAGAAGCAATTTGTAACGGAGCCTCAAACCGAATACTCCTTTTTGCATGGCAAATGTTTTTTTCGCATCGTCAAGAAATCCCAAAAATCCAAATGACAGAAACGTAAACAGAAGGATGAGGACTTCCGTACCCATTGGATAGACAGCGGTGATCGGAACCCAAAAATAGTTCATGAGAATCAGACACATAGGAAAAAGTAAGGTCGTGATGGCGATGATGAGAATTCCTCCTCCCACAGGTGTCCCTGCCTTCCCCTGGTGGAATCGGTCAAAAATAGGCGTCCGTTTGTTAAATACGTCCCTGGTTACTTGCCTAAGTCTCCTCAGTTTTAGTTTGTACAATATCCGGATAAACGGAATATAAAGAATGCTTGAGAGAAGCCATGAAAATAGTAAAGCGCCTAAAAGGATAGCCATATGATTAGTACGGACCCGTGAGATTCAAAAGATGCGGAACGAAAATAAAAACCGCAACACCCACAGCGCCGATTGCGCTTGTCAGCATCATGCCGGCAGAGACGTCTTTTGCGATTTTTGCATTTTCATGGTGCTGGGTCGTAATAAGATCCGTCATAGCTTCAATAGAAGTATTGATCATCTCACAGGTAAGTCCGAGGATGATCGTGAAGATGATGATCGTCATTTCTATATACGTGATTTTGAGGATTGTCCCCAAAACAAGAGCAAACAGCGAAAGCCCGAGATGGACCCGAAAGTTCGGTTGCGTCCTGACAGCCCAAAAAATGCCTGCAAATGCATTTTTAAACGAAATCGTGTGTCGACGTATAGCTTCCCGCATAATAGGTTTCTTATAGTATACGAAGAATGGTACCTATTTACAAATCCCCCTCTTTTTATGAGTGGTTATTTAAATACCGACTGATGTGCTATACTAATTCTTGCAGTGAAAGAGATACTCACAGTTTCGGAAACTGCCCGGTTTCTTCAAAAACATCCCGATACGATCCGCCGGTGGATAGAAAGAAAGATACTCCCGGCTCGAAAAATCGCGGCTGGAGGGAAGGGAGTGTTTGTCCTTCTTAAACATGATGTATTGGAGTTTGCAGTATCAACAGTCCTCAGACATAAACCCCGAAAAGAAAAAGCCGTGAAGCAATTTCCATCCGGACAAAGAAAACTGTTGTAAATATCATTTCATTGAATCCCAACGGCAACCTCCTCCGCGCGCTATAAAAACTATATGTCTCGAAAACAACTGGTATGACTTGGGATGATCATCTGATCAATCATCGGCGGATACATACCTATTTTATTTGGAGCTTCCCTCCTCTCCTACACATCACTTGCGGGTAATACGGTTGGCGCACTTCTTGGTATCTGGATTGCATACCAATTGACAAATTGAATTAGAAATGCTGGTGTAAGAGATGTACGAGGATTTCTTTTGCTTTTTTTGCATCTTTTTTACGTACCTGAAGCTCAACAACAGAAGAAAGCGGCGGGTACATGCCGCCGGCATCATCAGAGGAAACGATGGAGGTAATCCCTTCTGCCTCAAGTCTGCTTTTGGCAATATCCGCATCGATCCGTGATTTGAATTGTCTAACGCATGTAAACGCGCCCATCTTCCTCATTATACCGCGTTTGTTCTAGGGTGCTACAATAGGGGTAATGAAAGATTGCGTACTCTACTCCAAACTTTCAGAGAGTCAAGTTCAATGCTCTGCATGCAGCCACCGGTGCAAAATGAAGGATGGTAATACCGGAATTTGCGGTGTCCGCAAAAATTACCGCGGCATCCTCAAACTCCTTGTGTGGGACAAACCGGTCGGGGTACAGGTGGATCCTGTCGAAAAAAAGCCTCTGTTCCATTTTCTCCCAGGGTCCCCAATTTTTTCTCTCGGCACGTACGGATGCAATTTCGGCTGTCTCTTTTGCCAAAATGCAACCACTTCCCAGCTTTCCAAAACCGATCAATGGAAAGTTACGTATACCAAATTTCTCAATCAGCTCGAAGAGTGGCCGGCAGAAAAAATTGTTTCCTATTGCATAAAAAACAAAATCCCGTCCATTGCATTCACATATAATGAACCGTCCATATTTGCTGAATATGCCATAGATGTTATGAAACTGGCAAAAAAAGAAGGTATCAAAGGAGTTTTTGTTTCAAACGGCTACCAAACGAAAGAGTGTCTTTCCTATATCGGACCGTATATCGATGCGTACAATATTGATCTCAAATCATTCAACGATATGTTCTATCAGTCAATCTGTAAAGCAAAACTCCAACCGGTGTTGGATACGATTGAGCGTATTCACAAAATGGGTAAATGGATGGAAATAACGACACTGGTTATTGACGGGAAAAATGATTCGGATGAGGAGCTGACCAAGATAGCGAAGTTTATCGCTTCCCTGTCCCCCGACATCCCATGGCACCTCTCCGCCTGTCATCCGGAGTATAAAATGATGGATATCCGACCGACTCCTAAAAAAACGCTTGAATGGGCATATGAAATCGGAAAACAAGCCGGTTTACGCTACGTTTACTTAGGAAATATCGCCAATAACACCCACGAAAATACTGTTTGTCCAACATGCAAGACTACCGTTATAGCACGAAATTATTTTGATGTGATAACAAATTCCGTGAAGAAGGGTATCTGCCCGACCTGTCAAACACATATTCCTGGCATATGGCAATAACAAAAAATATCATTCGAAAACCCAATGTTGCCGGTTCATTTTACGAAAAAGATCCTCATCGACTCCAAAATTCCATCGCTTCATTTTTTGCTAAAAAGATAAGACCTGATGGAGGTGTCAAAGGGAAACACATCCGTGCTCTCATTTCCCCCCACGCCGGATACATGTACTGTGGGAGGGTCATGGCATCAGCGTATCAGTTGTTGATCGGGAAACACTATGACCGGGTCATCCTCATCGGTCCGTCGCATTCTATCGGGTTTTCGTCTGTGGCGTTTGACACGGCACGCGTCTGGGAAACGCCGCTTGGAACAACTCCCATTGATACAAAAACGAATGAACGGTTTTTGTATCATGAGGAATTTGACGTACTGCCTCAGGTGTTTGACAAGGAACACTCGCTGGAGGTACAGCTTCCGTTTTTGCAATCCGTCCTTTCCTCTTTTTCTTTAGTTCCTTTGTGTACCGGCCAAAACCTTAACCATACTTCTGTTGCTGATAAACTGAAGACAATGCTAACAGATGAAACTCTTGTTGTTGTAAGCTCGGATTTTTCCCATTACCATCCCCAAAAAGATGCAAACACGCTTGATCACAACTCAATACAGGCAATTCTTTCAAAAAACCCGTCATGTATTGATACAACAGTGGATGCGTGCGGGCTTGAGGCAATCAAGATCCTCAATGATCTTTCCGTTATGAATAATTGGAAACCTGTTTTTTTGGATTACAAAACAAGCGCAGATGTCGCTGGTGATATGAGTGCAGTTGTCGGGTATGCAAGCATTGCCTATGTTTAAGTATACGAAAAAAGAACAAGCGTTTATGCTGACTCTGGCAAAACATGCCATTGAATCCTCATTCCCAGAATTAAAGAAGTCCCTCCGCCAGCCGGCGAACCGGGAATGGAACAGAATCCCATCAAAACTGAGAAAGAAACGTGCCTGTTTCGTTACCTTAACGATTAAGGGGCAATTACGAGGGTGTATCGGACACATTCTTCCGATTCAGACACTCTATAGGGATATCATAGAAAATGCCAAAGCCGCGGCTTTTGATGATCCCCGTTTTCCACCTCTTGAAAAAGAAGAATTGGACAATCTTACAATCGAACTATCGATCCTCGATATCCCAAAACCGTTTTCCTATCAGTCGAATGAGGAATTCATTGCATATTTACTCAAATATAAACCCGGTGTCATTCTTTCTAAAGGTCCCTACAAGGGGACATTCCTGCCGCAGGTCTGGGATGATCTCCCTGATCCAATAGCATTCCTTTCTAACCTATCCCTCAAAGCTGGTCTTGAAGAACATGCCTGGAAACATGGAGTTAAGATAGAACTTTACGACGTTGAAAAAATATACCCTCCGCTATCTTCAATTGCTCCGGGTATAACTCCTTCTAGACTGTCCCTCGATGAACTCGGGACGAGTAAGAAGGGTATAACGGCCTAAACCTTACCAATCGCGTCCGCCGCGATCATCGCCTCTGCCGCCGCCGCGATTTCTGTCAAATCCGCCGCGCCGGTCAAAAGGACGCCGGTTTGCTCCGCCTCCGAATCCGCCTCCGCCTCCGCCAAATGACCGGTTATCCCTTGGTTCCATTGGTCGTGCTTCGTTGACTTTGAGAATTCTTCCTTCAAAATCTTTCCCGTCAAACATTGCAATTGCCGCTTTTGCTTCTTCATCTGATCCCATTTCAACAAATCCGAATCCTTTGGATCTATTGGTAAATTTATCCATGATAACGGTTGCCGACACGACAGTGCCTGCTTGAGAAAAAGACTGCTTAAGCGAATCATCGGTCACTGAATATGGTAAACCGCCTACATATAATTTTGCTGCCATACTACTCCTTTTTCTAAATAAACCTTTGTTAATACAAAAACACCGCACCGTTTTTTCATTTCGTCAATCGCGTATGCTCCTTTCATACGTGAGGGTGAGAAAATGGAAAATCATGTGTGTTTTAATAAACGTTTCATTTGGGGGCTATATCTGATGAGTCGTTCTTCTGACATGAAATCATTTCAAACAACAACAGGAAAACCGCCTGATGAGAGTATTTATCTACGGGTAAGTGTATCATACTTTCCGGCTATAAGCTACCCGTTCCTGGTTTACCGTCGTTTGTCCTCCGTGTCCCGGGTACAGTATCGTTTCTTGAGGCAAAGAAAGAATCTTTTCTACTGATATCAAAAGTGCTTCTTTATCAGAATACATATGACGGAAGTTTCCGATTGCACCGTCTGCAAATATTGTATCGCCGGTGAATGCAATATGCTCCTTTTTACAAATAAAAGAAACGCCTCCCGGTGTATGGCCGGGTGTTTGCCGTATGACAAACCGGGATTGCCCGAGGGATATGGATGTTTTTTTCTGAAGTGTTTTTGATGGGGTAGGAGGAAGTTCTACGATGGGTATTTTGAGATAATATTCTGCTGTTTTTTTCAAACTCTCCAGAAGAAATTCATCATTCGGATGAAGATAAAAAGGAATATGAAAGATGTGTATAAGTTCAAATGCCGAGAGCACATGGTCAAAGTGCCCGTGGGTCGCAAGAACCGCAATCGGCTTTAAATGCCCTGACAAAATAGTGTCTCCTATAAAAGATGCCTCGTCTCCCGGATCGATGATAAGCGTTTCTTTTGATTGGGCATCTGAAACGAGATAGCAGTTCGTTTGAAGCTGGCCTACGGTGAGCGTTTGAATATCAAGCATTGTTGTTAGAGTTTATTTCGAAATTGCTCCCGGGACGAAGATGCCTTTTTGGAGTTCTGGGAAATCACGACCGTTGGCGAGAGCCTGCAGTACATACCATCGTTCAAATCTTCCCCCAAAACGACTCCAGCGCCGACAAATGATCCTTCACCGATTTTCACTCCGGGCATGATGCTTGCATTGACACCGATCCTGACATTATCCCCAACCATTGCGCCGAGTTTGGTCCTTCCGGTCTGAATCACTTCCTCTTTTACTTTTGAGGTTATTGCACTTTCGTCAAGACGAAGATTAGCAAGGACAGTTCCTGATCCCACGGAAACATTATTTCCGACAATGCTGTCTCCGACGTAATTCGTGTGAAACCAGCAATTGTTCCCAATGTAGCTTCTGGTTATGTCCGTATTAAATCCCGTGACGCAGCCGCTTCCGATATGGCTTTTTCTTATAATATTGTTATTTCCGACTATCGTCCCTTTGCCGATAAAGGTATGTCCCACGATTTTCGTTCCTTCGCTGATTTTTACCCCTTCCTCGATGATGACAGGGCCTTCGATCGTCACGTATTTCCCGATTTTTACTGACGGGTCAATAATCTGGCCGATCACCGTATCAAGACACGCATCCATGACATTTAAAATATTCCATGGATATTTAAGATAAAGCCATTGGGTCGCGGTTATTAAAGGTTTTGCTTTCGTGTGGTCTTTCATCAATTTATTAAGCGCCCGTTCATATCCGTCCGCGGGACGACTGCGATATGTTTTTACTAGATTAGAGAACGTCTTCATGTTAGGGATCACATCCACAACCATATTGACCAGATCGCTCGGAACTTTATCTTCTTTCGGTTTTTCAATAATCTCATCAATGGTTCCGTCCTCTTTCAGTTTTAGATATCCGCCGGGAAAATATGACATGACCCGCACAGCTCCGATATATATGGATTCCGGATCTTTTTTGTACAATTCCATGATTTCTTTCAGAAATTCATCTTCATAAATGTCGGACGCATTGAGAATCAAGGCCGGTTTTTCACCCAACAAGGATCCGGCAGAAAACACTGCCTGGCCTTGTCCTTTCCCCTCCTGGAGGCTAAACGCTACGGAGAGTTTTTTTGGTATCGAAACTGCTTCAATGTCCTTCTGGGATTCTTTATTTGCAACGACGATAACGTTTTTGATACCGATTCGTACAAGCTGCTCATAATGCCAGTATAAGAGGGGCTTTCCTAAAAAAGGCGTTATGTTTTTCCTGCTAAACGGCCAAAATCGAGTAGATTCCCCTCCCGATAAAAGAATGACATCAATCATAGAACATATTCCCTTTCATCTTTTAAGATACCGCATCTTCCTTCACTCGTACAATATGCGCCCCTAATGCAGTGAATCTTTTTTCAACATGTTCATACCCCCGGTCTATCTGTTCAATGCCGTATAAATAACTTTTTCCGGATCCGATAATCGTTGCCAACAAAAGCGTCGCTCCTGCACGAAGATCGTTTATGGTCACCACGGCGTTATGGAGATTAGTCGGACCCATGATCCGTATTGCCTGATGGGTGCCAAAAGGCCGATCCTTCCAATTAAAATTATAAAATGTTTTTGGGTTTTTTACTTCCGGATCAACATAGGCAATATGCGCGCCCATTTTTTTCAATTCTTCTACGTACGTAAACCTGTTTTCAAATACGGTCTCATGGACGACTGACTCTCCTTTTGCCTGCGTCATGAGAAGTGCCCACGGTGCCTGCCAATCTGTCATAAAACCGGGATATGGCGCTGTAACGACATCAACAGCATGCAGGTGGTCTTTATAAAAATATCTCGTGGTTGTACGGTCTATTTCCTCATATCCGCCTCCTGCTTTTGTCAATGCGTTCAAAAATGCAGTCAGATAGTGCCTTTGTGAGTTATGAATAGTGATGTCTCCCAAAGATGCAACAGCAGCGATAGCAAATGTCACCTCTTCATTTCGATCCGGCATAATCGTATACGTTGCACCATGAAGTTTTGGGATGCCTTCAATAATCATCTCCCGTACCCCAGACCGTTTAATATTCGCGCCCATGTGTTGTAAAAAACGGATGAGGTCATCAACTTCCACTTCCTCCGCGACATTTCGAAGAATTGTTTTCCCTTGGGCAAGAATTCCGGCTAACAGAAGCGTTTCCGTACCGGTATGGGTATTTTTTTCAAATGTAATTTCCGCGCCCTCTAGTTTTTTGGTTTGCGCATGAAAATAGCCGTCGGTTGAATCGTACGTTATGGAAGCGCCCATTTTTTTCAGTCCCTCAATGTGCCGGTCAATAGGCCGAGCACCGATCCTGCACCCGCCTGGGTTAGGAATAATTGCTTTTCCATACCGGGTAAGGAGAGGCCCCAGGACCATTGATGACGTTCGAAGACGCGCGCCTACCTCCAAAGGAACAGTGCATGCACAAGATGAGTTTTTTCGGATAACGACGCGCGATTTTTCAAACACACTGTGTTTTCCTAAATGCTCCACAACTTCCAACATTACGTGGACATCCCGTATCTGTGGAACATTTTCCAAAATGACTTCCTCATCGGTAAGAAGCGACGCAACGATTGCTTTGAGCGCCACGTTTTTAGCGCCAGCGATCGTAACATCTCCTTTGAGTCTTGTAGGACCGTCAACAATAAATTTCTCCATAATGGGTTTCTTAAAAAAACTCCCCGACCCGGAGTATCTCCTCCTTCAATGTTATTTTAAATTTCTGCTTCACGCTCTTTCGCACCTTCTCTATTAATTCTACCACATCAGAGGCGGTTGCTCCCGGACGGGTAAGGATAAAATTTGCATGAACACTCGACACTTCAGCTTCTCCTACACGCATTCCCTTGCACCCTGCTTTATCGATAAGATATCCTGCAAACGTCGTATGATCCGGTGTCCCCTCAGCAAGTGCATCGGATACTGAAATATTTTTAAAAACGCATCCGGCTGTATGGACTCCCTGCGGCTGCGTTTCCTTTCTGTATAAAGCGCTTTCATTTGCCCGCTTCCATAGGACGTCTTTATCCTCCTGTTTAAGGCTGAAAACGACGCTGACAAGGATGTCATTGCTTGCCTGAAGGCTGCTTTTCCCATAGGAAAAATGGAAATACCCCTGATTAACGTTTTTTAGTTTATTTGAAGGTGTGAGAATTGTCGCCTGATAGAGGCTATCACCGACAAATCCGGCAGGGCGGGTCCATTTGGAGTTCATATATACTGCACCCCCCACTGTTCCGGGAAGCCCAAGATGCATTTCCAGCCCACCCAATCCTTCTTCAATGGTAAAACGGACCAATTTATTCATGGGAACTCCCGAATCCGCTTCCAAAAATACCAAACTTTCTTTACTTTTGCCTTTTACTTTTCCTTTCATTCCCCTTATCGTAATTGCTCCGGTATTATTTTTTATGACCAATCCACGAAATCCTCCATCTCCAACCAAAATATTTGAACCGCCGCCCAGGACAAACACAGGTATTTTAAGGGTCCTTGCGGCAATCACAATGCACACCAATTCATCGGCCGTCAAAGCAGTATAAAATAAATCCGCCGGTCCTCCGATTTTGTAAGTCGTATACGCGGAAAGCAGCTCATGCTCTTTCAATCGTTCCTGAAATTGTTTTTTCAACTCCTCGTATTTATTATTCATATATATTTTTTATTTGTAGATTAGCAGATTTGTAGATTTTTCATTATCTCCTTCCACCATCCGTAAATATCACCAGCTCCCATACAAATAATCATATCACCCTCTTTTGTATGTTTGCTTAAAAATGAAATCGTTCCGTTCAAATCTTTGACGTAATATACTTCTTTCCGGTGTTTGGAAATCTCCTCAACGAGGTTGCCGCTTGTTGTTCCCAATGTCTCTTTTTCTCTTGCAGATGCGTAAATGTCGGCGATAAGAACTGTATCGCTTTTTTGAAAACATTGGCCAAATTCCTTCATCAGTGCTTTGGTCCGTGAATAGGTGTGTGGCTGAAATACTGTGATAATACGCCTATTTGGATACCAGAGTTTGACACCGTCAAGCGTTGCTTCTATTTCATGCGGGTGATGGGCATAATCATCATAGATCCTGATGGTTCCTATTGATCCGACCAATTCAAACCTGCGCTTTGTTCCTGAAAATGCCGACAGTCCTTTCTCAATTTCCTCCCATGACACATTGAGTAAGTAAGAAGCAGCAATGGCAGCGCATGCATTGAGGATGTTGTGTTTTCCCGGTATGCGGAGAGTAAATGGACCGATTGCCATCCCGCGAAGTTCTCCCTTAAATACGGTTTTTCCTTCTTCAAATAGTACCTTCGTAATACGGATATCCGCAGACTTGGAAAATCCATAAGTTAAAATTTCTTTTCCGCTCAAAAGAAGCACGCTGTTAGGATCATCGGCATTCACAATGGTTGTTGCTATCCCTTCTTCCTGATCCTGTAAGGCAACGAACGCATTTTTCACCTCATCAAGACTTTTGTACACATCAGAATGGTCGTAATCAATGTTCGTGACAACCAGAACATGCGGCCGTTGCCACAAAAACCGCGGGGTCCTGTCATGCGTTGGATCCGTCACGTACTCATCTGCCTCTGCCACAAATTCCCGTCCTTTTCCGAAATGCCCGGGCTTTCCTAATCCCCTGATGTCGCCACAACCGATGGCATACGACGGATCACGACCGGCAAGAGAAAAGATAGTCGCGATCATCGCACTCGTCGTTGTTTTTCCATGGCTTCCTGCAATGCAAACTTGAACAGATCCGTCCATAAAAAACCCGAGTGCCCGGCCGTGGGGCATGGTCTCAATGCCGAAATTTTTTGCCGTAACTACCTCTATGTTGTCACAGCCTTCGTGTGCACCCGTGTACACAACTAAATCCGGCTTATCTGAGGGATCTAAATGTTCTTTGGAAAAACCGATAAGGGGAATGATACCTGTTCTTTCCAGCGACTCTTTGGTCGGGAATTCTTCCTCCACATCCGATCCCGTCACCCGTATCCCTTTTTCCTGGGAGTAGATGGCAAGCGCCGTCATTGCAACCCCTTTGATCCCGACGAAGTGAACAAAACGAAGCTTTGAAGCGTGAATATCCATACCGACATTATAGCAAGTTCACATTTTCTTTGTCTGAATCAGCAGCTGATGACTCCCAGCATTTCACCTTCTAACCTTTTTCCGCTTTTGCGGAAAGAATAGAACTCATCCGTCATGCAACATGTGCATAATGAGGAGTCATAATCAATGTGTTCCGGCTTCATGCCAACAGAAAGAAGATCAAGATAATTGGCTTTTCCGATATCGGCAAAAAAGTTCTCATCTTTTTCTCCTACCACATCGGATCCCGGATATTCTTCCCGGAATACATCCGCCCGATCCGCAGTAATTTGATAACAGCAAACGCCGATCCGTGGGCCGATAACAACTCGGATATTTGATACGGTTGCCCCAAGCTTCTCCATTTCCCTGATACATTTTTTCCCAATATGAAGGGTTGTTCCTTTCCACCCTGCATGAGCAACGCCGATGATTCTTTCAACCGGATCAACTGCCAACAAAGGCACGCAATCAGCAGTGTGAACAGAAAGGACAACAGAATTGTCATTGCGAATCCCGAACGAAATCGAGGGAGAAGCAATCTCGTACTTATAAACTAATCCGTCAACACCAGAGATTGTCGATCCCCGATCATTTTCAACAACAACATGAATGTGATCCTTATGGATTTGTTCCTCCCAAACAAGTGATGCCTCTTCTATTCCCAATGCAGAAAAAAATGCCTTGCGTTTTGCCCGATCCGTCATATCACCGAACGTTTTCGTTGAAAATCCATGGATTATTGAAGAATTACTCAAAAGTTCCGATTGGTATATTCCTGATTTTGTCTTAATCATGATTAATTTTTATTAATATGATTTCAATATGATTTCAAAGCTGATTTCAAAGCTAAGCTTTGAATGAGTTTGGCCTATCCAGACGAGATATCGTGAAGCACTTTTTTCACTTCTTCCTGGTCGCTCCACGGTATTTCTTTTGTTCCCCGACACAAACTTTTCTCATGTCCTTTACCGGTAATCATGACATAGTCTCCTTTTTTCGCGTTTTTAAGTGCAAACCGTATTGCATCAGACCGATTGGGAAAGCGATGAACTTCTTTTCCTTTGGAAATTCCTCTTTGGATTTCATCCATAATGGTCTCCACGTTCTCTGTCCGATAATCCTCTTCTGTAAGTACAATCACGTCGGCAAACTTTGATGACTCTTTTCCCATTTCAGGTCTTTTCGTATGATCCCGAAGCCCGGCGCTACCAAATACATGGATAAGCCTTCCTTTGGTGAGCGGCCGAACTGTTGAAAGCGCTTGCTTGATTGCATTAAGCGTATGGGCAAAATCGACAGTCACCGTATATGCGCCTTTATACACTACTTCCATCCTACCGGTAACGCCGTTAAACTCAGCAATCATCTTTCGGATCACATCAGGATCAATGGATAATGCTTTTGCCGCTGCGATTGCTGCCAAACAGTTGTATTGATTAAACACACCGGGGAGTTTGGTCGTAAACGCAAACTTTTTTGGCGTCACATCAGCGTCAGTTTCTATACCATAGGTAACGATTTTTTGCCGATCAACCACGTGGACAGCCGCGTCATACAAAATCGTTTCGTCTTTATTAACCACCGCAGACTGCGACCACCGGAGAAGTTTCATTTTGGTCTGAAGATAGATTCCATAGGTTTTATGCCAGTCAAGGTGCTCATGTGTCACATTAGTAACGACCCCAATGCGAAATGGGATTCCGAATACACGATACTGGTCAAGGGCGTGAGATGTCACCTCTAAAACAACATGCGTGTCCCCATGGTCAACAGCTTCGCGAAGGTATTTTTGCACATACAATGCGTTGGGAGTCGTCACATGAAAACCCGTATCATATGTTTTTCCTGCAACAACCGCATGCACAGACGTAATTATGGATGCTTTCATTCCTGCTTTTTTGAGAATTTCGTATATAAGGGTCGCAGTGGTCGTTTTTCCGTCCGTTCCGGTCACTCCGATCACCGTTAACTGATTTGCCGGAAAACGGAATAAAAGAAGGGAAATAATCCCAACAAAGTGGTGGTAGATATTTTTTAAGATACGAATCATTGAATAGTATTATTATAGCAAATTCAACTCCTCCATGACTTATGCGGTCTGTCATTGCGAGGATCCGCCAGCTGGCGGAGACGCGGCAATCTTTATTATAGAGATTGCTTCGCCTCATTTCATTTCGGCTCGCAATGACAAGGTAAACGTAAATGAACGTGCGTAAGTCTTAATGTTATCTAGGTGATATTCCGTAATATAAAAACAAATCCTTAGCAATATTGAAAAACAATGGTGCTGCGGTTTCTGAGCCCCATTGGGAAGAGGTTGTCTCGCGAAGGGTGACCAGCATGACAAATTTCGGATCGTCGGAAGGTGCAAATCCGACAAACGAGGCAATGGTTTTTTTCTCGTCATAATGCCCGGAAACCGGAATCTGGGCGGTCCCTGTTTTTCCTGCTATCCGATATCCTTGTGGTTTTGCCCATTTGGCTTCTCCATTGTCAACAGAGGCAACCATCATTTCCGTTACTTCTTCCGCGGTCTTTTTACTCACAACCTGCCGAAGTTTTTTAGGAGGGATTGGAGTAATTTTTCCGTTTTTATCCTGAATCGCTTTGACGACTTTCGGCTCCATGAGGAAGCCGCCATTGGCAAGCGCACCAACCGCACGCACCATCTGGATGGGTGTCACGGCAATTCCCTGACCGAATGAGGCGGTTGAGAGATCAATCTCATACCATTCTTTATTAGGGCGTATTGTGGGAGAACTTTCGTCTTCAAGATCAATGTTCGTTGGTTTGCCGAAACCGAAATTTTTTATTGCAGACAGGAGTTTCTCCCGTCCCAACTTTTTTCCGACAAACACCATACCGACATTGGAAGAATATTCCAATACTTTGGTCATGGTGATTTTCCCGTGATACTGGTTGTTCCACGTCCGTATGGTATACCCCCCGACTTCTACAGGGCCGGTTTCATCCATTTCCGTTTTGGCAGTAACAACGCCCGCATCAATACCCGCTCCCATGATAATCACCTTAAACGCTGACCCGGGCTCATAGGAACCGGCGACTGTCGGGTTGATGTACCGCTCTTTTTCCGATATGGCGTAAGAACGCGGGTCATACGAGGGAAATGACGCCATCCCCAAAATACCACCGGTTTTGGGATCCATGATAACGACAGACCCTTCTTTTGCCCCGTATTTTTCCACCCCCTCTTTGAGCCGCTTCTCTGCAATTGCCTGTACCGACCGGTCAATCCAAAGGATAAGATCGCGTCCATCCTGAGGTTCCACCCGAAATGTTTGGCCAATGAGAATAGGATTACCCGCAACATCCTTTTCTATCTCAAGCGACCCTTCTTTCCCGCGAAGTTCACGGTCATAAAACCCTTCCAGCCCGAAATATCCCCGATCCATCCCGTTTTGGTCCAAGCCCACAAATCCCAGAAGATGCGCAGCCATGGAGGCTTCCGGATAGTACCGCTTCGGCTCCTCTTCAAACCCCAGCCCTTTTTCCTGAAGGCTTTTAAGCCGCTCTACGATTTCTTTTTCAACTTTATGCTCAATCGGCACCCACACGCGGCCGGGTTGGTTCAAAACTCCGGAAATACTGGCGGCATCTTTTCCGATACTCTCGCCCACACGTTTCGCAAATCCGTCAATGTCCAAGATGTTTTTCGGCTCAGCAAAGAGCAAGTACGCCTGCTGGTTCATGACCAAGGGGTAATTGTCAGAAGATATGATCGATCCCCGTTTAGGAGGAAGGGGTAAGCGGAAAAAATGCTGGCCAGCCGCCTGGGTTTTTAAACGGCTGCTTGCCCATACCTGCCAATAGAGAAGCCTGGAAACAATACCGATATAAAGAAGAATGAAAATTCCAAAGACCATCCAAATCCGGGTCATAAGATGCAGGTTACCGCTTTTGATTGAATGCCACAAGGTACTGGCCTTGGGTGAAGGTCAGGAACTGTTTTCCCGGAGCAAATCCCACCGCTATTGCCTTTTTCTCCACTTCCAGAAGTGATGATGCGGATGCGATTTTTTGGTTCAATGCTTCATTTTCCGACGCCAACGTCTCAATTGTTGCGGTCAGCGTTTTGAGAGTAGAGCCGTCCTGGGCAAGATTATTGGCACATGCAATCTGGGCAACGAGAAGCCCTATGGCGACAATCGGCAATAGAAAAGCGGCAATGGATATGATTGATTTCATAATCTTTCTCCGATCCTCAGTTTTGCGCTTCTTGATCGTCTGTTTTTCATCTTTTCTTCAGCTGTCGGGATAATCGGTTTTTTGGTTATCCTCTTCCATCCGGATTTCTGGAAAAACTGTTTTGCTATTCTGTCTTCCAGAGAATGGAAGCTTATGACTGCAATTCTTCCTCCTGGTTTTACGAGTCCCTTCGCATGTTCCAATCCCTTCTTTATGTTGTTCAGTTCGTCATTTACGTATATTCGAAACGCTTGGAATACCCGTGATGCTGTTTCATTTTTCTTTTGCTCTCCCGTTACCTTCTCAATAATTCCCAACACATCCCCGGTCGTCCTAATGGGATTTTTTACACGGCTGTGGACCAAAGCGTGAGCAATGCGCCCACAAGACTCTTCTTCACCATACGTCCCAATAATCGTTTTAAGGTGTTCTTCGTTTTCATGGTTAATAATATCTCTTGCCGGTACCCCGACTTTCTGATTGAGCCTGAGATCAAACGGGGCATCGGCAAATGTATAGCTAAATCCGCGGCTCTCAACGTCCAGCTGATGGCTTGATACGCCCAAGTCAAAAAGGACCCCATCAACCGGATACCATGCTTCTAAATGAGCGATTGTATCAATATCTTTGAAATTTCCCTGATGAATCCGGAACCCTTTGTTTTGTATCTTTTGAGCTTCTTGTATCGCATCCGGATCCGTGTCTATTGCCAAGACCTCGGCTCCCAATGTAAGCATCCGTTTCGTGTGTCCTCCACCGCCAAAGGTCGCATCAATGAATCTCTTGCCCTTTGAAACGTTCAGTCCGTCCATGGTCTCTTCTAAAAGTACCGGTACGTGGTAGTTCATGGTGTTTCCAGTGATTTTTTATACGCTTCCCAGACCTTTGTATCCCATATCTCAAAATGATCACCTGCTCCTATCACCATGACCTCGCCTTTGATCTTCCCGTACTCCTTGAGGTGGGCAGGCAGCACTATACGCCCGAGTTTGTCCACTTCCACCTTTTCAGCCGCCGCAAACATGTAACGCCTTAACTTCCTCGCCTTTTCATCCGTAACCGAAACCGTAAGTTGCTTCCCCGCTTCGTCTTCCCATTGTTTTTTGTCGTACCCGAAAATGCATTGGTCAAACCCCTGCGACACGACGACTTCGTATGTATCTAACTCTTGCCTGATTTTCCGAGGGAGCGTTATTCTCCCCCGATCATCGAGTGTATGGCTGTATTCCCCAAGGAATAGTTTCATGAAACTATTTTACCACTTCTTCCCATCTTTATCCATATTCTCCCATTTTTCACGGGTTGTCAAGCCCCGAGTTTTCACGAGGGGCGCGACCCTGAGCCTGTCGAAGGGTCAAGTGGTATTTCACGAAATTGCCAATATCAATCTCATAGGTTTTTTTCAATATAAATAATGAGATTTGCTTACCATTATTGTGGTTAGATAGTTGGTTATGGTATAATTAAAGACATGAAAGAATTAAGAGAGATATTAGCAAATGTTGGAATAGGGGGTTTTTATGGAATATTCGATAATGGTAGAGAAGTAGAAGTGAAAGGCCCTTATCCAACGAGAGGACAAGCTAATCCGTATGGAAACGCAAGATTACCTTTTCCTTTAAGCGTTTCTTCAGAATTTCATATTAAAAAACCCGAAAGTGCAATTCCTCCAGAGCCAATAGAGCTGGAAAAGATGGAGATATAATGAAGTATTATTATAGTTCAAACTCTTTGGAGAATTGGCTTTTCTTCCCGTCTTTATCCGTAAATACCAAAACCAATGACACCTTGGTGACCCCAAGATCCGGTTTGCAAACGTTTTTGCTGCACGTCCCCAGGTAAATTTCCCGTTCAAACGAATCCTGGTCGGTTACATCAAGAGGTTTACTGCCCGACGTAACGCCTTTTCCCACTCCTCCTGACTCGTACTGCAGTTCATAGCCGATACTGACGTATTTGCCTCCCAACCCTTTCACCGTTATGACCACGGTATTATCTTTTGACTGGCTTTTTGTTAAATCTACTTCAATGGATGGATCTGCTTGGGCAAGCGTTTCCTCAATAACCTCCTCTTTTTGCGTTGGTTTATTCTTATCGTTTGTCGAAACCTGCGCCTTCACAATAAAAAATCCGACAAGAAGAAGAACCAATACAGCAGGGATGATAAAAAGCAATGGTTTTTTCTTCAATAGATTTCCTACTGGCTCTTTTTCCAGCGGACTGCCCATGGTTTCTTCCATTCCTTGTTCTTCCTTCGGTTCAATGTTCATATACAATCCTCCTTTAATATGACTTAATGTCATTCTGATCCCGCCAAAGGCGGGAGAAGAATCCAGTCCTGCGAAGCAGGACGCTTCCGCTAGATCCTTCACCCCGATCGAATTGGGGCTCAGGATGACACAGCAAAAAATCATTTCTCCTTTATCTTATCTTCAATATATTCTGCTATCTTCCCAACAGTAATCCGCTCCTGCTTAGCTGTATCGCGGTTTCTTATGGTCACGGTCTCATCCTCAAGCGTCGTAAAATCGATAGTGATGCAAAACGGCGTCCCTGCCTCGTCTTGGGAAAAGTAGCGTTTCCCGATGTTGCCGCGATCATCCCAAGCAACCCTGAATGTTTGCTGAATAAGTGTATAGACGCTTTCTGCCTTTTTGACAAGATCAGGCTTATTTGAAACTAATGGAAATACAGCCACGGTAAACGGCGCTAAGCTTGGGTGAAGCTTTAATACGATCCTATCCCCATCTTTTGTATATGCTTCAAGAAGGAGAAACAAGAGTGTCCGGTCTACTCCTCCTGATGTTTCGATGACCCACGGCGTAAATTCCTCATTTGTCATTTTATCTTTGTACGTCAGGTTGTGCCGTTTTAAATCCCAATCACCGCGATGATGAATTCCCTCAAGTTCGCTCCACCCAAACGGTGCCTGGTATTCAATATCCGTTGCCTTCCTTGCGTAGTGGGCCCGCTCATCATCCCTATGATCGCGGAACCGCAATTTTTCCGGTTTGATCCCCAGGCGTTGATACCACTTCAACCGCTCTTCCTTCCAGTAGGAAAACCACTTTTCCCCTTCTTTCTCATCGGGTTTGATAAAAAACTCCAGTTCCATCTGCTCAAATTCCCTGCTTCTGAAGGTGAAATTTCCCGGGGTAATTTCATTTCGAAACGCTTTCCCGATCTGCGCAATGCCAAACGGGATTTTGACGCGTGTTGATGAAACCACGTTTTGGAAATTCACAAACACTCCCTGAGTAATCTCTCCCCGTAAATATGCTTTTTGTTTCGGTTCTGTCACGCCAAGGTATACCTCTGTAAGAAGATTGAAGTTCTTTGGTTCTGTCCATTCCACCTTTTCCTTATGCTCTTTTTCATGGGCTTCCTGATCTTCTTTCTTATCCGCTTTGAACCGTTTATGGCATACTTTGCATTCTACCAACGGATCAGTAAATGAGGATGTGTGGCCGGATGCTTCCCACACTTTCGGATTCATGATGATTGCTGCATCAACTCCCACAACGTCATCCCGAAGCTCAACCATGTGCTTCCACCAAAGGGTTTTGAGGTTGTGCTTGAGCTCCACACCTAATGGCCCGTAATCCCAAAAACCGGTAATCCCGCCGTAAATTTCGCTTCCCGGGTAAATAAACCCTCTCCGTTTACACAAAGCAACAATCTCATCCAACGAGGTCATAGTAGAATAATGGTAACAAATACGACACAGTTCTGCAATCTAAATCGAGGACTTACGCAAAGCAGTTCAATCAATCATGTCATTGCGAGCCATTCTTATGGCGAAGCAATCTTTATTATAGAGATTGCCGCGTCTCCGCCAGCTGGCGGATCCTCGCGATAACAATATGCGTAAGTCATGTAAATCTATAAATTACAAGGATATACCGCTTCGGGAAAGCAGGCTTTTGCTTCGTATTTTTCGCTCTATGACGGTTTCTACCCTGTAAATCGCATCCCCTAACGAATTGCTTCGTGGCTCTTTCCTTCTGAATCCGAGCGCCATAAGTAACTCATCTATAAACTCCTGAAGAATGATCGGAAGATGCAAATACTCTTTTGTTTCAATGTCAGAAAGGACAGTATCCAAAAGATCATACGTATCGTCATGTTCCTGTCCTTCCATGATGAGCCGGTCAATAACCTCACACGCCGTATAAGCGCATGCTATCTGACCAAGATGGGTATATGAGGAACCATAGAGGTGACGTGCTGTTGCACCGGTTATGGAATCAAGCATCTTGCCTTTGTGGATAAGAAAGTCCGTTTTGGAAAAAAGCCCTAAATGAGAAGCTCTTCTGCTTCCGACTTTCCTCACACCTTTTGCGATGAACCGTTTTTTCCCTATATGCTCACATAAAACCGTAAGAATCTTATCACCTTCTCCTACATTGTTCCGTTTGAGGATAATCCCGGTTGCTTTAAAAAGTTGAGGATCAGCCATGCATTTTTCAAAAAGTCACTTCCGTGTCGGACAAAAGCTCAAACTTCTTTTTATCCTTTCCTCCCATTTTGAGAAGCACTTCCTGTCCCTCCGTACCCGGCTGTTTTTGGATCAACAGATTGTAAGGGCCGGATGCTTTGATCGGCGATGTATACGTAAGTTCCAGTTTTGCCGTCCCCATAGGGTTAACGATCAAAAATCCTTCAAAATACGTTTTTGACAGACCCGACAGTGTTTCCATCGGTACCGGCTTGTTGGTTTCTTTGGGAGACTGGGTTCCTTTGCTTTCTACCAGTTTACTGCCTTTCGGTACATACACTCTTACCCAATCGCGAAGAGGAGCGTTGAGACACAATCCTCCACTTTCCAATCCGCAGTCTGATCCCTGATACGGATTTTTGTAATCGACCGTCAGTTTTGTCATGATGGTTCCGTCAGTATTGACTGTTGTGTCTTTGGTAATTTTTTCCGACACGAACATGTTGGATTTAGCGCCCGCCATGTTGCTGTTGTTGATGTGGAGGTAGTCCCACTCGCCTTCTTTATATTTCAAAAGTGATGCCGTTTCTGTGGAAGTCATGATCCTTCCGGCCATGTTGAAATTCTCAGCAGCTTTTTGCGCGTTTTCGTCGTGGAAATATGTCAAAACGTGCTTTTTATTAATTTCAGCAATCAGCATTTGGAACAGATTTCCCCAATATTTTGACGGTGAAACACCAAGTGCCATCTGAAGAATCCTCTGCATGAGAACCCCGATGATGTCTTTCCGGTCTTCCCGTACGTATCCCACCGGCCGAGTCGAATAGTCTTCAAGTTCATAAATTGCTTTCGGACAGTCGCAGCGCTTATCGATGTCAGCGCTGAATATTTTCCCATAGACTTCAATTGGGCCTAATATTTTCAATACTTCCACGAGAACATGGGTGTCAAGTGCTATAATGCCATCCACCGCTTCTTTCCCGGACGTTTGATTGTACATCTCCTCAAACTGCTTCATGGAAAGCTTGTAATCAGGAGACAGGTTGCTGTCCCTTATATTCCACGTGTACACGCCTTTATGAAACGTCAGAATCTCCCTCGGTGCTTCAAATTTTTTCTTGAGTGCTTTATCAAGCGCGTAAATATCTTCTGCTTTTTCTAACATCGGTTTACCCCTCACCATTCGAAACCGTGCGTATGCGGTGATAAATCCGCCGGTTGGCCGAAGCTCTTTGTCATTTTGAAAAAGGACCAGGTATCGTTTCTCCTTCGGTTCTCCCAATAAAGACGGTAAATTCATAAGAAGGGGCTGTGCGTTTACAAAAAGATTTGCCGTTTCGTCAATAACCGCAATTGCTGATTTCATTGAAGATCGGATTTCTTTCCCTTGAATTTTTTCAGGATAGCGGTTGGGGTCAATTGCTGACAATTCTTTTCGTAGTGTATCAACGCTGTCTGCCATTTCTTTTATCTTTGGTGTAAGCGCACTCATGGTTTTGACCGCCATCTGCAAGCGGTCCTCGGCAGTACCGGCAACAAAAGTACTTTTTCCTTTTAAACCCAAAAGATCCGCATTGGGTTCCAGTGCTTCAACCGCTTTGTCTCCTGCAGTTATGGCGGCAAATCCGGCGGTAATCGCATGCTGTCCATCCTTTACATAAGCGCCGATGAAAGGAACGGACATGAGATTACCAACTTTTCGATATTCTTTTTGAAGCTCTTCCAGTTTTTCCCTTGTCTCTTTGAGTTTCATCTTTGTTGAGCCGATATCCTGCCCTTTGATCGCCACAGCGGTTTCCTGCCCCACTTTCATCACTTCCTGTGCTTTGGTGTAAACGCCCCGAAGAGGCAAAAGCATAATGCCCACGATCACAATTGCTATGACAAATATCCCCAAGATTGCTCCCAGGATGATCAACAGTTTCCGTGGAATATGAGGAACATGAATGGAAATAGATTTTTTCATTGGTTTTTCTCCTTCCACGCGTTTTTCCACGGGTAGTTCAACGTGTTTAAATGGTTCAATTTTTTTAAAATCTTCTGACATATCGTTTTATTGTTCCATTGAATACTCTTTTTTGTCAAGGATACTTTTTGTCATTTTATTTATTTCAGGACTTACGCAGTTTGTCATTGCGAGGAGCGAAGCGACGCGGCAATCTCTATAATAAAGATTGCTTCGCCTCATTTCATTTCGGCTCGCAATGACAAGGTTGACTGAATGAACGTGCGTCACACTGCTCCTTTTCCGGAAATCATCGCCCACGGACTTCTTAAAAGAATCGAAATATCTAAAAGAATCGATCGCTTGATCACATAATCGGCATCCATCTGAATCCGTTTATCAAAATTTACTTCACTCCTTCCGGAAACCTGCCAAAATCCGGTCACTCCGGGTTTGGCTGACAACACTACTTTTACCAATTTTTTCGTGTGCGGATATTTTTTCTGCTGCTCTTTCAACTCATCCTGGTAGTAGGGTCGGGGTCCCACCAGACTCATGTCTCCTTTGATCACATTGAAAAGCTGAGGGATTTCATCTATAGAGTGTTTCCGGATGAAATGTCCAACAGATGTTACTCTGGGGTCGTACGTAAGCTTATAGCTGTTTTGCCTGTATTGTTGATACAACCGCGCCATTTTCGGATCTTTGCGCAGGATTTTATGCGCATTCATGATCATGGAACGGAATTTATACAGTTTAAATAATTTTCCGTTATTACCGACACGCTTTGGAGTGTCTGCAAAAATCGGTCCGCGGCTGTCTAATGCAATTGCTATAGCCGTCAGAAGACAAAACGGCAAAAATATGATGCTCAGAATAATGCTCCCTACAATATCAATTACTCGTTTGAAAAAATCGTATACCATACAAAGATTATTAGGTTAAATGATCGTGTTCCGTGCCCGCCATGCTCTCCACAAGTTTCTTCACCTTCGGCACGGATGTTTTTTTACATACCAGTAAAACATCATCAGTATTAACAACGAGAAGTTCTTTACAATCAATGGTCACGACGAGTTGTTTTCCGTAATTATATACAAGTGAATCTTCGGTATCCTGCAAAAGCACCTCGCCTTGGGTGACGTTTTTATCATCAGAATCGACGAGCGCTTCTTTGAGAGCTTCCCATGCCCCAATATCACTCCATTCAATATTCTCAGAAACCACATATGCATTACTGGGATTTAATTTTTCCAGAATTGCATTGTCAAAATTGATTTTTTCTAAGCTTGGATACACCTCATTGAGCACATCTTGATAACCTTCCGTTCTCCAGGCATTTGCTATTTGCATAAGCCCCTGATAAACATTCGGGACATATTGTTTGAATTGAGAGAGAAGAAACCGGGGCGTTGCAACAAAGTACCCCAAATTCCATGCATGATGACCGCTTGTAAAATAACGCTCAGCAGTCTTTCGATCAGGACGGTATTGAAAATCCACAAACGTATAAAATGCCACCCCTTCTTTCTCAAGCGCTAATTTCCCATAATTGATCCATCCTAAATTTTCACTGGCAAAACGGGCTTTCTGTGAAACAAATACTATTTTATCCTGTTCTTTCGTTACTACATCTCCGGCAACCCGAAGAATTTTCCTGAATAGTTCTTCTTTTTTTACCAAATGATCGCTCCACAAGATGACCATAGGCTCATCCGGAGACTCTTTCGCCAAAAGTGCAGTCATCAGCCCAACAGCAGGCCCAACATCCCGCATAACCGGCTCACCGATTATGTGGTTTGGCGGGAGTTCTTCAAGCTGTTTTGCTACCACATCTTGATACTGTTTTCCCGTTGAAATATAGATGTCATTCCAGGAAAAATCCGGCTGAAGGCGCTGGGCAGCAAGTTGCAAGGTTGATTTATTGCCGATAATTTTTTCGAACTGTTTTGGAGATTTTTTGCGCGACAAGGGCCATAATCTCGTTCCCACGCCTCCGGCAAAAATTATAGCTTTCATACCAGGTAGTAGTTCCGCACTGCATCGTTTGTTACGATGCGAAAACGGACTGCGTTCATGTATCTATTTCCTCCTATTGTATTCATACTTTATATTGCCAATGTAGGTTCGCATCGTAGTGCGGAATCACTACCTGGTCATAATGGTTTGAAATCTCCGATACGTTTCGTTTACGTAGGCAAAAAATTCTTTCTGAAACCTCTTTTTTCCAAAGCGCAGCGCGTTTTTCCGACACGCCTCACCTGAAAACGTCCTTTTTTCAAACTGCCGGATCACTTCTTCTAAGCTATCAACAGACTGTGTTTGAAACGTCAGTCCGGTTATTCCCTCGCGGATAATTTCTGAAATGCCGCTTCTTTTGTATGCAATCACTGGTTTACCGCATGCTTGCGCCTCTGCCGCTACGATCCCAAAGTCCTCTTCACCTGCAAACAGAAACGCACGACATTTTTGATAATACCGAAAGATCGCTTGGTCTGTCAAATTTCCAGGGATAAACTCTACAGTCGGGCCAGCCATACGTTGAAGCTCTTGTTTTTCATTCCCATCCCCGATAACGACAAGCCTTTTTTTGAGATTCGAGCACGCGCGGATAACGATATCCGCCCGCTTATAGGGAACCAAACGGGAAACCAAAAGATAAAAATCGCTCACTTCTTTTTCATTTTTTGAGGGTTGAAAAAAATCTGTATCAACCGGAGGATAAATCACCGCATCTGCCTCCCTCTCATAATAGTCTTCTATCCTTCTCTTGACGTGTCTGGAAATAGCAATATATCGATCCGGTCTTTGAGACGCTATTTGATCCCACTCTTGAAGCGTCGGCAGCAATAATGAGAATGCCTGTTGAACTAGCGCGTGAAACACTCCGAATCCCGTATTTTTTTTATACGTATCTTTTGCGCTCCATAAATATCGTGTAGGCGTAAGACAATAACAGATATGAAGAGTATGTGGTTTCGTTATGATCCCTTTTGCCTCAGCAGATGTTACTGAAATCACGACGTCATACTCATCAAATGAGAGCGATCCGAATGCAAACGGGGTAAGCCATGCAAACCATTCGTGGTGATTTTTTGCAAAAGGGATGTGCTGTAAGAATGTTGTTCTGACATCAAATGATTGTGCCCATGGAGCGTTTCCTGGATCATACACAGCAGTATAAAGTGGAGCTTCAGGCCATAGTTCATGAAGCGCGATAAGTACCCGTTCCGCGCCTCCTATCTTATTGACCCTATCATAAACAAGGGCTACTTTCATACGCTAGTGGAAGTATTTCCTAGTGAGTTATAAAGAAGAATTGTATCAATTCCTAATTGCTTCCATGAGTATTTCTTTAAAAGTAACGTTATTTCATTTCTTTTACCTTTCATTTCGTTTTTCTTCTTTTTTACTACCACTGAAAAACTTCGGGAAATCTCATCTCTATCATTGGGATTTATATAATATGGCAAATTTTTAAGTATTTCATGAAAAATTGGGATATCCGAGCAAATAACCGGTGTTTCCAAAGAAAGTGCTTCAAGAGCTGGCAAACCGAATCCTTCCATCAATGATGGGAACACCAATGCACGTGCATGGGTATAAAGTTCACGAAGCGTTTCGTCATCCGTCTGTCCTAAAAAAAGGATGTTTCTGTCCAATTTGTGATTGTTCACTAACGTTTTTAATCGGTTGTAAAAAAAATCGTCTTTTCCCACAAACACAAGCCGGTATTCTTCCTGAACTTTTTTCGAATGGATAAAATCCTCAAATGCCAAAACGAGCATCTCAAGATTTTTATGGGGATACGCATTCCCCACATAGAGAAAATACGAACTCCCAATAATTTTGGAATTTGAAATTTGAAATTTGAAATTTGAAATTTTATTGTCCACACCCTCATAGGTTACATGAATTTTCGCTTCCGGAATGTGAAAATGATCTATGATCTCCTGTTTTGTTGTTTGGGATGGCACAATAATCCCCACAGCTCTTCGAAGTCCAAATCCAAGCGCAAACCAATACCCTAATTTTCTAAGCATATACAAAGGATAGGGCAACATCGTTGCTTTTCCGGTCGCAAAATGGAGAATCGTCAAATCATGAATAGTAACGACGAATTTTTTCGGATAAAAAATCGGAATGGTAAAATACGGCACATGGAGAAGGTCAAGATGATCTTTTAGAAACAAAATCGGCATGGCAACTTGCTCCCAAAGCGTATGCCACCTGGCAGTTGCGAGCCGTTTTTCCCAATGCTCATTAGGAAGTTTAAATGCTTCAAAAGATTGCTTCGATAGATACACGACATATTGGTTTTCCGAATCCAACTCTTCTACCTGTATAATAAGATTCCGGATATACCGGCCTACTCCTGTTTCGTTGATAAGCCGTGCATCGATGCCTATTTTCATACCGGGTAGTAGATGTTCGACCTTCCTTACGGAAGCAAAACATCTCTCTCCTTTTCTATAATACTTTTTTACCTTCTATTCGCCGAATAGCTGAACATGTGTCTTCACATGTGTCGAACATTCACTACCCGGCATACCAAATAGCGATATCCAGCGTGTCGAAATTCTACTTCCTGGTCATAAGATAATACCGAACGTTTGTAACAACCACAATTGCACGTCATAAAAACAATAAACAAGAAATGTGATTACCGGTGAATATTTTTTTTCGTAATGTTTGGTGTAAAACAGTTTATTGTAGGTTAAAAAATTCCTGTGTGATTGTATTCGTCTGATGAAATCGACATGCAATCTCCCGCTCTGCTTTTTATGGTGCAGTGCTTTCGTATCAGGATTAAACCATATCTGCCATCCCGCTTCTTTCACCCGATATGCCAAATCGATGTCCTCTGCATACATAAAGTACGCTTCATCCAACATTCCGACTTGTTTGACAACAACTTTGCGAACCATGAAGAAAGCTCCGCTTATAGCGTCTACTTCATGGGGAATTGATAAATCTTTGTATCCCTGGTGATATCCGCCGAACAACCTTATCTTAGGAAATAATTTTTCCAGCTTTGCATAATAAGAAAATGCATTCCATGGGGTAGGAAATCCCCGATGGCACGCCGGATCAATACTACCATCCGGTAAAACAAGTTTGCATGTGGAAGCTCCGGCTTTTTTGTGATCGTCCATAAATGCGATCATTTTTTTGAGTGTTTCAGGATACACTTCCGTGTCTGAGTTAAGAAGAAGAACATACCGGCCGCGGGAAGCCTTTATCCCCTGATTATTGCCGGCAGCAAACCCAATGTTTTTTTTGTTTTCAATGACAATAACTTCGGGAAAGTTTTTTTTTACCTTTTCAATGGTTCCGTCCGTTGATCCGTTATCAACAACAATGATCTCTTTTGTCAGTGCTTCCCACAGTGTTTTTGCGATGGATGAAAGACACGAGTGCGTCAATGCCTTCGTATTGTACGACACAATGATGATTGAGATATCAATCCTTCCCTTCATATGGTTTTCTCCCAAACGATGGAAAGTTTCATAGCTTGTGATTTCCAGTCATATTTGTTTTCAATGACTTTCCGTGCCTTAGTAGTCATTTCTTGCGACTTGGAAGGGTGATCATACACGTTTTGTATTGCAGATACATATTCTGAAGCCAAACTAGCCTCATGATAATGGATGCTATTTTGAACCTCTATTCCTTCCATTCCCTCTTTTGTCGTTACCACTAAGCATCCTGACCCCATTGCCTCGAGAATTTTAAATTTCGTCCCTCCCGAAATGGTCATGGGAGCCAAAAGAATATCAGATGATTTGTACGCATCCCGGATATCCTCCACATGCTCCTTATATGCAATATGTAATGCTTTGGCTTCCTCCTGTAATTTTTGCGGAAGATGTTTCCCAACGATTGTAAGATGCGCATGAGGAAACGCCTCAAAAACCTTTGGCCAAATTTCTCCAAACAGCCGTTCGACCGCTTTCACGTTCGGCACCCAATAAAAATTTCCTACAAAAAGAAAACTTGGATGTTTTCTGTTGAACAATTTTTTTTCATATGAAAAATATGAGGTATCAACGCCGTTTGGGATAACAGTAACCTTTTCTCCACCAACGGATGACCTGATAACCGATGCATCATGCCCTGATACGGCAATTATGTTATGCGCTTTTCCCCAAAGCGTTTCTTCTTGTTTTTTAATCTTAGCCACATCCATGTGTAAAAATGGTCGAAGAAATGAAATAGGGAATTGTTTGACATACGATTCGTACACTTCGTATTCAATGTTGTGCTCAGCAACAACCATCGGACCCTTCACCTCTTCTGGCATTGACCCACAGACATAAAACGGCTCTAAGTGAACAAGGTCATACTGTTCATGCTCCAATTCGTAGGCGATGTCCTTTTTCATCTCTTCATGTTCATAGGAAGACAAAAGCAAAGGAAGAGAACTCGTGAGACTCCTAAGGATGTATTTCGGCTGCCAGACGTGTCCTCTGTAAAAAAGTTTTATTTTTTTTATAAACGAGAGCTCTTTCACATATTGCCGTTCGTTTTCGTTTCGAATAAATGTGTAAAGGGTTATATCATGTTTTTTTGACAGGAGTTTCAAGAGGTTATACAAACGGACTTGCCCTCCGGAATGAAGCGGATACGGTAAAATTGCTGAGATAAATAATACTTTCATATTTATTTCTTTTTGGTCAAATCAATAATCGTAAATTTATCGTTGTGCACAAGCACGGTATATTTTTCCGCTAACTCCTTTGCTTCCATATCAGTATCCAATGATGAAACCGTTAGGTAATGCGTGGCACCCATAGATATTTTTTTATCAATGTCAAAATTCAACGGCCATCCGGATCTTTTTGTTTGATACAAAAAAGTCGTATCACCGTTATACGCAGTTATCACTTTGGCATCTTTAGGAAGTAATCTATCAGCGACAGCTCCTGCTTCGATAATATCCGGTCGGATCCAATAATACGTTCTGATGGTATACCAGGAAAACGCAAATAGGAATAAAAGAGAAATTATGACCAAAGAGCGGCTACCCAACGAACTCAAATCTTTTTCTTTTTGCATCCATAGATAGGTAATTCCTTTCCCTACATAAATGGAAATGACAGGAAGAAGAAGTATTTGATAATAATCATGCTGCACATTTCCTCCGGCTATTATGATCAGATACAAAAGCGATCCGACTAAAAGAAGCCGGAAAAGCATTCCTTCCCCTTTTTTGATGCTCACAAGTCCTAATCCAAACGGGATGAGTCCCCAATATCCAAGGATGAGTCTACCGATTCGATCGGCAAAAAGCCAAAAAAACCACGCGCCTTTGAAGCGTATGTCGTTTTGATTAAGGAGCCAGTCAAATGCAGGAATTCCTTCCGGATACTGTAATATCCAAATGCGCCAAAGTATTAATGGCACTATAGCAAGGAGTCCCCAGAGTAAAAATTTCATAATCTGAGAGATTTTAATGGGTCGCACAAAAAAAAGAATAAAAACCGGCAGCAAGAGAAAAGCCGCTTGCGGTTTAACTAAAAAAGCACATGCGGCAGTAATTCCGCTTATCACTGTTGTGGCCCACGATACAGCATGACCCCTCGTATCAAGTAAAAACAAGCTCAAAATGCTTAAAAAAATCATAAACGGATCAGGAAGAACTGCTCTTCCATAAAAAATACTGAAAGGAAATATTGCGTACGCAAAAAAAGTCATAACGCCGGTTGCGCGAGTAGTTCTCCTCATAACCATGATACCCAAGAACATTCCGGTTAACGTTGAGCACAAAATAGTAATCAGCCGAAGATAGATTTCTATAGGAAATTGAGGAAATACGTTGTACATAAATGCTGCTATCCCCTGATAGAGAGGGAATTCCACCATACGCCATCCTTGAGGATTATCCTTCCCGGATTGAATATTGGACAGGTCATGATACCGTGGGTGCAGGAGATCAATTCCTTTGATAGTAAATATGCGCGCAACTGAAGCCGTATCTACTTGACGGAAACTGTGCCAATCAGCTATGGGTTGATCGATTTTCCAAAACCTCAACCCGATACTGACACAACAAATAATGGTAAAAAGGATAATGGTGATACTCTGTGTTTTATTTTTCATTGGTCACCTCTATAGTTTTCATAAACCCCTTTTTCAAAATATAATCTTCAAAAACATATATAAACTTTGTTCCTTTGTATATCGGAAAATCATACGCTGCCTTGATGGAAGGAACTATGTTGACTGCATAGAGATTGTCCCGGAACATATGCCACAAAGCGTCATTCAATCCTATTGGAAATATCCAAGCCCGTCCATACCGAATCGGCGGATTTATAAAGAAAAATGTCAAATCATCTTTCGGTGGGTACGCTTCCCGTTTTATCGCAAGGAGCGACGTTTGAGCAATGTCACTTGCTTTTCTCCAGTCACCTTCAAGCCGTTGTACCTGTCCGATATTCCACCATGCTATACCTGCCGCCAATATGAGGAGTAGTATTTTTAATAAAATTGATTGGATTGTTTTCCATAGGTGAGCAAACCAGAGAGATAAAGCAATGATGAGAAATATCGAAGGGATAAACGCGTAGCGCTCTGCTGCATTCCCAAGTCCGAGATACGAAATACTGCTGATTATTGAACAAAGGAGGAACACAAAAATTTCTGTATAAAAAACCAATTGTTTCCTCACGCGGAATCCCCAAATACAACAGCCAAGCCATACCAAAGCGGCAATCACCGTGACTTGAGGGAGATAGTGCTTCAATACGGATCGTACTCCCGTAATATATTCAAGTGCTTTAGGACCTATAAAAATTCCGCCAATATACCCGATACTGTTCCCGATACTATTGACAAAAAAAGTCGTCCACTTATATCCGTAATCCCCCGATGGAGGGAGCGCTCCTGCATACGTTCTGATGATCCAATACAAAGGAATAAGAAGAAGAATCGCCCAAGTCTTTTTTCCCTTTTTATAGATAACCACTGATAAAACAAACAAAATGAAAGGAAGAACGAGCATGCCATCATAGGAAAGCATGGAACAGAATAAGCAAATGACTCCAAACGCAGCATTTACTATTGGTACTCTGCTCATCCCTTTCCAAACACGCTGGAACAACACCAGACTTCCCATCAAAAATACTGCAGATAAAAGGCTGCTGTGGCCCGATATCCAAAAAATATTTTCATGATGTATTGAAAGTGTCGCAAAAAGAAACGCTGTAACCCACGCGATAATCCAACGGATTCCTTTTTCTTTAAGAAACACATACAGAAGCGTCGTAACGCTAGATATGAGAACAAGCGATGCCAAATGGTATGAAAACGGTTTCAGCCAAAATACGGAAAACAAGAAAAAATACCACAATTTCGGAACCGGGCGATAAAAAAATCCCTGCGCTTGGGTAAAGTACCCGACAATATCTTTGATGGAACTCTGTGCTGCCCAACGGGTCCAGGTAAAATCATCACCTAAGAAATATAACGATAACGCACCTCCCCAAATGAGAAATACGGCAATCCATAGGTATATAACATAGGCAACCGGATGCGTGAAAATTTTCCAAAGCAGATGAAAATAGGAAATCGTGATTTTATTTTTCAAAACGAGCGCTGAAATGGTAAATCCCAAAACAAGCCATAGGGTAAATGCCACCTTTGACGCTTCAAAAACATCAATAAGAACCGCGTTGCACAGAAGTCCGCAAACACCAGCAAATACCCCGATACTCAATGCCCTTGTTAATGGATCCGCGGTATCTTTTTTCCGGAAAAAAACCGCAAAAGCTGTAACCAGAATTCCTAAAAATGCAATTGCTCCTAATATGCCGGTTTCTCCCAGCATACGGTGATAATCTCCATCAGCTGCCAAAGATAATGAGGATAATCCGCTTCCTAAAAGTATGTTCCTCTGAAACGCCGCAATTGCTCTGGGCCACTGCGCCTGAAGCCTGGTTGTTATGGATATGTCATAAACCAGAGCTTTCTGTATAAGAAAACTTCCGGAGATGGTCGCTACCTCACCTGTTCCTTTTTTTAATCCTTCTGATGTCAGATATTCCACCTTCTGTACTTCTTCTTTTGGTAGGCCTGTTACACCTGCGCTTATCGGAATATTTATAAATTCACTCCCTTTGGGGAGCGTTTCCTCTCCCGGCGATTCGCTTTTCTCTAAGGTTGCACTTAGTCCTTCAAGTTTATCTAAGGTTCCGATTGGTTTTCCCGTGGAAAGATCGATGACGACATTACTGACTCTGAATGTCTTATAAAAACGTTCCGATGCTCCACTCGTAAAATTTAATATGAGGATGCTGAGAGCTATAACCGGGATGATAAGAAGTGCTTTTTTTTGCCAAAAAAGCATGATAGAAATGGCAATAAGATATACACTAAAGGAAATCCTTGAGGCCGTAAAAAGAAGAACGATAAGCCCGCCGAGCCAGAGAAGTACATAAAAAATCTTCAAAAACCACTTTTTTACTGCAAAAATCAAACTCCCCATAATCGGGATTGTAAACACGAGAAATGCCCCTAAATCATAATGCCCTCCGAATGTTGAAGCAATACGCGCGGTTGAGGGCAATCGGAGAGGTACGCCTTTGGCAAACTCTTCGTTCATCGTCAAAAACGCAGGGAACCCAAAAAATTTCTGCCCGACTCCGTAGAGGAGAACCAAAAGGTACGTTAAGGATAAAACACCGATAACTCCCCAAAGCCTGGGTTTTCTCCTGAACGCTTCAAACGCAAGAAAAAAACAAAAAATATATTCAAAACGTCTCGTGTAATGGAAAAGTGCCAAGTGCGGGAATAGTTGAGTCGGAAACCGGGGAAATATAAATATGAGTGCGTTTATAAGAGATATTCCCACAATAACGAAATACACGATAATAGGAACATTCAGGGGTGTTTGAGGAAACTTACGTTCACGCAGTTTGATAACAAGAAGAATGATACAGGCAAATGCGACAAAAAAGTCTTCCAACCGTATGTATGCCCATGTCTGGACAATATCTATCAAAGGCAGTTTCGGGTACAACGGAATAAACGCTAAAAGGAAAAGTGCGATACCATATAAACCCGTATTACTGAACCAATCGTAAAGCTTCTTCATAGGTAGTTTTCAATACGCTGTTTCCGGTTACCATTCCGATGCTAATCCCCAGGAGCGCTTTGCATTGTAACATACCCTGTAAAACCGACATTTGGAAACCCGGGTGATATTTTCTGTAAAACAATTGCAATCCTCTGAATATATTCAAAATAGGACCTTTGCGTTTATCAATCGAACTTCCGCTTCCTACGTGGACCACGATCGATTGCGGATAAAAATAGACTTCGTACCCCTTCTTATGCGCCCTATAGAGAAGATCTACCTCATCCATATACATAAAAATTCCTTCATCAAACATAAGTCCGTCCAAAAAGATTTTTTTAGGAGCCATGAGACATGCTCCGGACACCCAATCGACTTTTTTTGTTGTGTTGGGTGACCAACGGGTAATTCCCAAGACATCGCCTTTTAAAAATAGGATAGAAAAAACAACGGGCAAACTGAAAAACACTCCTGTGGATGTTTGAGGAGTATGGTCGGGATTAACGAGTTTTGGCCCGACAAAACTACCCATGTGCTGACGGGAAAACTGATAGAGATTTGGGATTGCTTCGGGAAAAACTTCTGTGTCGGAATTCAGAAGGAGAATAGAGTGCCCTTTGCTTTTGATGATCCCCTGATTATTCGCCTTCCCAAACCCGACGTTTGTTCTATTTTCAATAAGAACAACCTCAGGAAATTGTCTTTTTACAAACACTCTCGTTCCGTCTGTCGAGGCATTATCCACAATGATCACTTCGTAGGAAAAATCTGAAAGCTCAAGAGTACTGTTAATACTGCGTAAACAGTTTTCAAGAAGTTTTTTTGTATTGCGGCTGACGATAATAATCGAAAGATCCATGAAGGTAGAATTATTGAAACAATCGAGCAAATTTTAATGTATACCGAAGATCTTTGGATCTGTTACGGATAAATACAGCAGGTACTCCGCCAACAACTGCATATGGGGCAACATTTTTCACGACGACCGCTCCGCTTGCTATAACTCCCCCTTTTCCGATCGTTACTCCCGGTAATATGGTCACTCTTGTCCCAATAACGACGTAATCTTCTATTCTGACAGGACCGCTTACTTCAGCAAAATTCGGATCATCAATATCATGCTGCATGGTAAAAATCCGTACTTCTCCGGCTATAGAAACATTGTTGCCGATGGTGAGCGGTCTTTCGTTTGAAGAAAATAATTCCCGGACATACACCCAAACATTCGGTTTTTTTCCTTTCCAATCCCTTTTTACCCGTCCGTCGAGAAACGCATCATTGCCGATAATAGTGTTATGTCCGATAGAAATTCCGGACGGCTGATTAAAACGACAAAGCCAGTGAATAGTGCTGTCTTTGCCAATCTTGACGCGGAATAAAAAGCGATAAAGAAAAAGCCGTATCGTATGACTCGGAATAAACCCTGTAAGTGTTGCTAAATATACCCAAAAATCAATAATGAATCGCATACATTTGGTATCTAGTATCTAGTATCTAATACTAAATACTTTATACTAGATACTTTTTTCTCCTCCAACTTCTTTAAGCACTTTCAGCGTTTCTTTTGCCGCATTTTCCCAGGTAAATTTCTTCACCTGTTGATATCCTAATTCCTTTCGCTTTTTTCCCTCTTTACTGTTCCTTTCTGATATTGCCTCTTTTAATCCCTTGGCAATTGCATCTGGATCATTTGGATCCACATAAATGCCTGCTTTTCCTGCTATTTCAGGTAAACTTGAAGAGTTACTGACGACAACCGGGCACCCGGCTGCCATCGCCTCCAACACCGGAAGTCCAAACCCCTCGTAAAGACTGGGAAGACAAAAGCACTGTGCTTTCGCATAAAGAGAGGGTAAATCATTATCCGGAACAAACGAAAGAAATTTTACTCGTTCTTCTACCGCGAACGTCTTTGGCGCATTTAGAATTTGGTCATACAACCAACCCTTTTTCCCAACAATAAGAAGATCGGTTTCTTTATTGTTCGTATTTTCGCAATATTTCGCGAATGCCTCAATGAGAAGGGTATAGTTTTTTCGCGGTTGAATGGTCCCGACAGAAAGGATATACGAAGGTTTACATTTGTATTTTTTGTGTATTTCCTGATTCATTGTTGGCGTATCCATAGAAAATCCGGGGTGCGTCACGATAACCCGACCTTTGGGTACATGGTATGCCTCGATTATAGCATGTTTGCTAAACTCGCTGATCGTAAAAATGCGAGTTGCATGAACTACGGAATATGCTGTCCAATGAACCAATTGATGAAGATCCTTCTTCCGAAAGAGTTGTGGGTAGGTGAGGTACGAAAGATCCATAATCGACATAGCCTTGGGAATGCCCGTAAACCGAGGTATATAGTGCGTTGGAGAGAATACTATATCTGCCTTTGGCCGGTCCATTGTAAGCCACAGAGGGAGCCCTAGAAAGGTCCAGAAACGACGCGGCCTGACCACCCGGTACTGCCACCAGTACGTTTCCTTAGGCATGTCGATTTTGGGCTTTTCGGGCAGATACACTCGGAATTGGATCTTCTCTTTATTTTCTATAGCGTCTTTTCCCAAAACAGAGAGATTTCTGAGTATCTCGTAGGCATATCTACCGATCCCTACCCGTTTGTCCACATTCGCCTCATACCCATCAATTGCGATAATCATGACGTAAGTATAAAGTATTACGTATTAAGTATAAAGTAAGTGTATAATTCGAAGTAATACAGTATGAAAATTGGTATTGACATCAGTCAAATTGTCCACGAAGGCACGGGCGTTTCTGTATACGTCAAACAACTCGTTACTGCCCTTCTTGCGCTTGACCACGTTAATGAATACGTTCTATTCGGAACATCGCTTCGGAAATATCATCTTCTCAAATCTTTCACACATGATCTCAGCAAATGTCATAAAAATATTACGTGCGTTTTGGTTCCTCTCCCTCCGACACTGTTAGACATTCTTTGGAATACACTTCATTGTGTACCCATCACCTGGTTTACCGGTCCACTTGATATATTTTGGAGCAGTGACTGGACACAACCACCGCTCGGAGGAAAAGCTAAAGGAATAACAACGATCCATGATGTCAGTTTCCTCTATTTTCCTGAAATTCATCCCGATGTTGGCAAGGTAGAAAAACGGCGACTGGATTGGGCCAAACGCGAATGTCAACATTTTTTATGTGATTCAGAGGCAACAAAATCCGATGTGGAAACATTATTGAAAATTGATCCTGCTCGACTCTCCGTCATCTACCCTGGCTATTCCCCAACTCTTAACTCTTAACTCTTGCCTGCCGGCAGGCACGGCTTATTTCTTAACTTCATATCCCAATGGATGTTTCTCTTGCCACTTCCAAGCGGTTTCAATGATGGAAGGAATGGTTGTATATTGCGGCTCCCAATCTAAAAGTTTTTTTGCTTTTGTATTATCTGCATAAATTGCATCCGGATCCCCCCATCGCCTCGGTTTTTCAATGACAGATACTTTTTTTCCTGTTACTTCCTCCACTGCCTTCAAAATTTCCAGATTGGAGTATCCATTTCCGACACCTAAATTAACGTCAAAGGATTCTTTACCCTCCAAGAGATACTCAACCGCTTTCAGGTGTGCATCCCCCAGATCCACGACATGGATGTAATCCCGGATGCAAGTTCCGTCAGGCGTTTTATAGTCTTTTCCATACAAAGAAAACGGCTCACCGGATACAGCCTTTGACAACGCAATGGGAATAATATGAGTCTCCGAAGTATGCGCTTCTCCCAACGTTCCGTCTGGAAGCGCTCCGCAGGCATTGAAATATCGGAGATTGGCGTGCTTGATCTTATAGAGCGTATCGTACCATGTTAATATTTCCTCAAAATTTCGTTTTGAGGCGCCATATACGGAAACCGGAGCAATGGTCGATTCTTCCGTCACCGGAAGGTGTTTTGGAAATCCATACACTGCACACGTAGAGGAAAAAATGATGGTTTTACAGGATGACGATCCCCGCATTGCTTCCAGAAGATTCAACCCTCCCACAATATTGTTGAAAAAATACTCATACGGCTTCTCCATCGATTCACCGGCAAGAGCAAGAGCAGCAAAATGGATGACTGCGTCAAACGTATGTTGAGAAAATACCTTTTGAATATCATCTTTATTTCTGAGATCCCCGATAATAAGGTTGGTATCCCCCACAGCCTCCTTATGACCGTTTTGCAGATTATCAAAAACAACAGTGGTATGCCCTTTGGATTTCAGAAACCAATTTGTAATTGACCCGATGTATCCTGCCCCGCCGGTAATAAGAATATGCATATTGAACCTTTATTAAAGCTAAGCTTTTGCATCAAAGCTTAGCTTTTGTTGAAATTTTAATGGTTGAGCTGATAATAAAACATAATACAAAAAAACTCCCATACCATGTTAAACGTTCAGCGGTAAAAAATATCCATTTGGCAAACAACGGAATTGCTAATACTAAACACGCTAGTCCTGTATACAAAAACCATCTATCTTTCCGTACCATCAACAGTATCAAAAATACTATGAAAAAAACAATATCCTGAATTTTCATACATTCTTAAGTGTTTTTTCTTGCGGCAATCGCATACTCCAGAAAGTATTTCTGCCACCATTTGTCTGTAAACTTATACACATTATCGCCTAAAAAATAATCTGCAATGCATTCTTTCACCCGCAATAGTTCCTTTAATCCTTGAGTATTTTTTGTGTCTTTGATGGAAAGAGTTAGCAGTTCAAGAGCTCTGAATACGGCTAAGCGCATACTCTTGACATCTCTTTCTTTCCAATTGACCGCCCGTGATACTTCACTCCCTATATTTGCCATTTGTTCAATCGTAGAAAGAGCATTCCATTTTTCTTGTGCTATCGGTGGATGATACATACGTTAATTGACAATCATACGATCAACAATTGATCGGATAGTTTTTTGAAGCTCCTTGTCATCAATGCTTCGACTCATATTATGTTGTGATGGCCGGACATTGATCATCGAATCAAATTCAATACGGCTATTATCCTTTTTATCCGGGTATATATTTATTCCCCACAAATGTTCTTGTTTTGACCCGTCTGCCAGAAGTATTTGTTCTTCATCTGCATGCATTTCTCCATCGACAGCCATAATTTTCCGCTGGACATCAACAACAGCTTTCACCAGTTCTCCAGACCACATTTGTGACATTTCCTTCAATTCCGTAAGCGTTATAGAATCACGAATTATTTTCATAATATTTTTTTGTTATTCTTTAACCATGACCTAAGACCTAATCTTGTAGTATTCAATCGTCTTTTTTAGCCCTTCATCCACGGACACGACAGGTTTCCAGCCCAACGTGGTCTCTGCTTTTGTTATATCCGGCCTTCTTCGTGGCGGATCATCTTCTGGCAATGGAGCGTATACTATCTCTGAAGTACTTTTTGTCATTGCTTTAATTTTTTTTGCTAAATCAATCATTGTATATTCCTCTGGATTTCCAAGATTATACACTTCTCCTTTTGTTCCATCAGTCATCATTGCTTTTACTACCCCTTCCACCATGTCCGAGACAAAACAAAATGACCGCGTCGGCGAACCATCACCATAGACAGTAATAGGTTTTCCGGCAATCGCTTGATTGATAAAATTTGAGACGACCCGTCCGTCATCTTTTCTCATCCTAGGCCCATATGTATTGAATATTCTTACAATCCGACCATCCAGTCTGTATTTGCGAACATACAGCATAGTCATCATTTCACCGAATCGTTTGGATTCATCGTAGCATGCGCGAACACCATTGGGATTCACGTTTCCCCAATATGTTTCCTTCTGTGGGTGTTCTAGTGGACTGCCATAAACTTCAGAAGTTGAGGTAAAAAGAAATTTTGCCTTGTATGCTTTGGCAAATTTAAGAAGATTTCGGGTGCCAACGGAATTGACCAATGCCGTTTCTTCCTCATATTTCTGATAATCCGAGACTGATGCAGGAGACGCCAAGTGAAAAACAAAATGAACTTCAGGCAATATCGGCATTTCATGCGTTACGTCATAACGGATAAAAGTAAATAATGGATTATTCTGTAACTGTTCTATATTTGCTTCACTTCCCGTTACCAGATTATCCAGTGCGTATACCTTATGACCAAGCGCAATAAGGCTATCGCAGAGGTATGACCCGATAAACCCCGCCCCACCGGTCACGACACTTACTTTTTTATTATGTTCTTCCATACTAATTATTTTACCACAAACCAAATCTCAATTTTATAAAAACTATCCTTCATTTTTTTATTTCCTACCCTTTTTCTCAACAGTCCTTATAAATTGTTCAACTACAGACCTAATGTGATCAATCATCTTAATCTACCTTTTTAAGAAGTGCCTCCAACACTATTGAAGATTCCTTTTTTCTCGACTAAGAATCTCCTTTTTATGAGCAAGGAACCATTCATATTCTAATTGAATGCCCTCTCGAAGTTTGGTTTTTGGCTTCCATCCGAGACTAAAAAGTTTCTTCACGCTTAATTGCTTTCGTGGAGTGCCATTTGGTTTTGTTGTATCCCATGTAATAACACCGTTGAATCCGACGACCTTTTGTACCATTTCTGCAAGCTCTCTGATAGTCTGATCTTGCCCACATCCAATATTAATAATTTCTGAATTATCATAATGTTCCATTAAAAATACGGACGCATCGGCTAAATCATCAACATATAAAAATTCTCGTTTCGGGCTTCCATCGCCCCACAATACCACCTCATTTCTATTTTGTATTTTTGCCTCATGAAATTTTCGTATCATAGCCGGAAGCACGTGCGAATCATTGATGTCAAAATTATCATTGGGTCCGTATAGGTTGGTTGGCATGACAGATATAAAATTAGTCTTATACTGATCATTGAAAGATTGACACATCTTAATACCTGCGATTTTTGCAATTGCATACGCGTCATTAGTTGGATCAAGAGGACCAGTCATGAAGTATTCTTCCTTAATTGGCTGCTTAGCTAGTTTAGGGTAAACGCAAGAGCTACCTAGAAATAACAACTTTTTTGTTTTATATTTCCAAGCATTATAGATGACATTAGTTTGAATTTGAATGTTGTCATAGATGAAATCTGCTTTCTTGGTGTTATTTGCCCAGATGCCTCCTACTTTCGCTGCGGCAAGATATACATAATCAGGATGAAGCTTTGCAAAAAAATTTTCCACCGATGCTTGATCTAGCAAGTCAACTTCTTTTCTTGTTTTAATTATAATATTACTGAACCCCTGTGCGCGAAGCAACCAGACAATCGCAGAACCGGCAAGTCCGCTTTGTCCACCTGCTACAAATATACTAGACGTTTTATTCATAAATACTTTTCTAAGAATTTTCCGTAGCGTCGTTTTTACCTCTCCTGCGATACCTGCCAAGGGTACCCCCTTCCCATTAAGCAATTGTACTTAAATTGCTGTCTAGTTTACGGGTTACGGGTCAATTGGCTTTAGGATTGAATTCAGTTTCCTCTTATAATCGATATCCGATTCCACCCGAAAAAATAACTACTTTCATATTCAATCCCTTACGGCAAATATACTATATTTTTCATCTTTATACACTAGCATGTTATGTTCCTGAAAATACATAAAATCTACTTCGTAAGGAAAATCACTTTTTTTCCATTTAGGAGCAAGAATGTACGAGATTCCCAGATTGTTTGCCAAGTCTATATCACCTGCATATATGTTCTTCACGTCTGATGACCGATCTGTCCATCCAACATTTCCAAAAAATCCAAAATAATTTTTTCGACCTGCCAAAGCCACCGGATCAATTATATCTGCGTAAGAAACGAAAACTGCATTTCTTGGCGTTTCTTTTTGTATCCAAGAAATCACAGGTATCATATCTTTGGAAATAAAAGGAAATGCAAATTCGTTTTTGATTGCCATGAGGTCGACTAAACCGGATATGGATACAGCACAGAGAATCGCAAGCGCTGCTCCACGAAACACCATCGTACGCTTCTCCCAAAGCCATGAAATGCCCACCGCTGCAATAACGTTGACGCCAATGATGAGAAACGAATAGAATTTTTGATCAAATCCCCGCTTCCCAACTCCTGCTAATAAACATTCAATGACAAAAAAGAGAAAAAATGGAAGAATAAATAACTTTCCTTTTTTTGGAAGTACGATAAATCCAAAAAATATGATGATGGGTAAAATGCCAAGATTTTCCCAGAGATATTGCACAAACGTCCATGTAGGTACTAATGAGCGCACTGTACCGTAGGTACCACCAAGCATATAGCCGACCGTACCAAGTGTAAGAACAAAAAAAGGAATATATGGAGAAAAAGAAATGATAAAGGCTACACCACTTCCTAACAAAAAGAAAAAAAACGCTTTCCATGATCTATGGAGAGCAATAAAAAAAGCAATAAGAACTCCCACAATCATACAAATTGCCATATTCCACAAAAATAAAAGTCCGGTAAGAAATCCAATACATACACTAGCACTGATGGTCAATTGCTTTCGTTCCAAACGCTTCACGACAAGCATATAGAGGAGTATTCCAATAGCACTCGAAAATGCCAAATGACGTTGATTTACATAGCTATTCAGCGTTGTATAGAGGGAAATAACTGATCCGTCAAATGGCCCGGCAAAAGGATATGTTGGCAGATACCAGATATCAGTGAGCATTTTCGCAGTCAATCCTTTTTCAATAAGGAGATACCAAAACGTCAATGTACTATGCGTAATCGTGAGAATTACGGCAATCCATCCTGCAAGTTTCCCTTTTTGTAACACTAATTGCGGTAGATAATAAATAGTAATAAGAAGTGCACTAAACGAAAGGATGCTTAGTATGTTGACTGCATAGACTGTAGGAATACCCGCGTATTCCCAGAGAGCTACCAAAAAAAGAAAAAGAAAGTGGTAAAAAAAAGGCAAACCGGCAAAAAATGGAAATGTGAGCGGAATATTATTACCCCATGACATGGATCGAATTACTCCTAGTGAATGTCCGAAATCAAATACATTATTGCTCCCGACAAACAATTGCCCCCCATCCCCTCCATGAAGCGTCTTTGTCATCATCCACGTACTGAAAGAAAGGGAAAATATAAAAAGAACTAAGGCTGAAAGATCAAACCTGCCTGCCAGCGAATGAAGGATTAAGGATAAATGATGTATAAGTATATTTCGTTTTTTTATCATAACTCGTAACACGTAACTCGTAACTCCTATACTTATTGCAATAAAACTTAACATTCCGCATAGGAGCGGTTCTCCGGTAAAAACAAAAATACAGGAAAAAACATAGGTAACTGGTACAGAAATAAATACTCCCAGGAGAAACGACCCTACGAGTTCCAAAAGTTTTGGTACCACGCCAAACAGTTTTCGAAACATCATCCAACCGATAAAGTACTGCGCGAGTGTATAAATAATTAAAAAGATAATCAACATATTACGACTTAATAGACTTTCGAGAATTTAAACATAACCATCCAGTCAATAAAATGATTGTACATCCGCTTATAATTAGTCCAATTCTTGAGAAATATTCCTGTTTCTTAACATACTCAGGTATAGATGCTGTAAAGCTATACGTCGGATTTTCAAAAATGGCAAGACCGCCGTAACCTTCTTTTCTTTGATAGTGGGCATTGGAAATGGCTTGAATTAATTCCCCACGTATAGATGGATCGAAACGGTAATCAGAAAGAAATATCCGTTTTTCAAGATCTTGGGGAACTATGATGTACCGCACACCTCCTGCTTCAACTGTTTTAGAAAAATCAGGACTTTTTATAATAGTTAGCAATGCTCCAATAGAAGCATTTTTCCACAACGTGTCCCCCGTAAGTACAGGATGAATATCGCTGCTATAGACAAACTTATCAGTACGGGGAAGCCACAAGGTCCTATACGGCTCCTTATCATTAACCCACATATCTTTTAACTGTACATATTCATGTGATAGCTGTAATGGCCGAAAATTCCCCTTCACCTGCCCGGTAAATACCGCCCTGATGGAAAAAAGCCAAAAACATAAAAAGATTGTATATAGTATTAAGTATCTAGTATTTAGTATAAAATGCTTTTGTTTCTTCCTACTTGCCTGCCCGCCGTAGCCTTGGCGTAGGAGGGATACCAGATACCAGATACTTTCTCTTTCTGCTATTGTGCGAATCGTAAACGGTATAAGTACCGAGTATCCCAATGCCGTGAATAAATAAAATTTCGTCGGATCCCGAAACATAACAAATCCCGGCATATGTTCAAATAACCAAACAAACACACCTCCGAATGGTTCATTGGCTCCTTTGGCTAAAAATGCTCCCCCTAGAGCAAGGAAAGCGAAAAAAAGTATTTTCGTCCTATTTGTCCTATTTGTCTTATTGAGAAAAAGCAAAGCGCTAAAAGCAAGAAGCGGAAGAACAAGAAATTCCGGCTGTAAGAAGTACACTTTTCCGAATAGATTCTCCGGCCAATTGGGATGAAGAAGTGACAGTGCATGAGAAAAATCTGCAACGCTTAAAAATTTAAGCATGCCCGTATTCGTGAGATCCTGTCCCAACTCAAATCCTCCCCGAACCATAATGAGCGGAAGAATCCAGAACAGATGGATCATGCCGGCAATGCAAAGAGCAAAGAGCAAAGAGCAAAGAGCAGATATCAAAATCGTGAATCGCTTCTCCACTATACAGCGGAACAATCCGTACAGCATTACAGCTCCTAATACTAAATACGCAATTCTCAGATCAAAACACACCAGAAGCGCCAACCATAATCCATTTTGTATCCCATACTTGATACTTGCCTGCCCGCCGAAGCCTTGGCGTAGGAGGGATACTAAATACTTAATACTTAATACTTTATACTTAATACTAAATACTTCTTTATTGGTGGTTATCTGATCTATGAATTTAATAAATCTATATAACACGTAAGGCGATAATGCATAAGACAGCGCCACACCCAATTGTCCTCCACCAAAAAGCAATAGTATGTATGTATTAGTACAATAAATCACACAAGACATGACTGATTGAATTTTAGAAAACGACAACGTTCGAGATAGCTTCAATATGAAAAGAATGGCTACTACCAACACGATCATCCACATCAATTTATCGATCATCCACCAATTCAGTCCTGCAAAATATAATAGTTTCACCATCAGGAGATACGGATAATCAAACCACATACGGACAAGTGTTGACACTCCGAAGCTGTATTCCGGATGCCAGATACGTGGCGTCCATCCTAATTGTACGAGCTGTTCGAGAAAATAAAACCCTGAATCACCGCTTGCGAAATACCACATATGTAACTTAAATTTTAGTTTTTCCTTGCTACGATAAAGCAGGACGGCATGACATACTTCATTATCGGAAAAGCATCGATAAGGTGAACGAATTTAGAATCGCTCTGGATAAATCCACTTTCATATATGATAGAGCAATTCATATCTTGAAGTACACGTCGTAAATCCAATAAATTAGTTACAATGATGGCATCATCATCATATTGGAAAATTGCCCGTTTAATCGGCTTCATTTTTTCAAATTTCTTATTTGAGACGAATAATTTAATAAGTATGCGGATTAAGTTTTTTAATCTATTTGCTGTTCCTTGTATTCTTGGATGCGGACTTTGCAAAACGACGGACAAAAAATTGGGGCACGCTACTAACAAATATCCCCTTTTTTTAAGCGTACGTAACTGTTCATGTAAGAAAAATTCCGGGTTTTCCGTATGTTCTAATACATTAAACGAACCAACTAATTCAAAATAATTATTTTTAAAAGGTAACTTCTTGCCGGCATATTGATACAGGTGAATTAACCCGAGTTTTTTTGCAGACTTTATAAAAAGGCTTGATACATCTACTCCGTATCCGTTTACAAACCCCTGTTTTTTAAGTTGAGAAAGAACAAACCCATTACCACATCCTACGTCTAGAAAAAAAGATTTCTTTGTCTCAACGCATCGATTAATGTGATTAATATATTTTGCGTAGTAGGTCGGTGGCAACTCACATAATTTTCGGAGATATTGTTCGTTTTCATAATCGAATGTATCCATATTAGTGAAGAATTTTGTTTAAAATGTCAATAATATTCGTACGTTTACCTTTCGGGTATTTCTCCTCAATAATCGCCTGAATAGTACCGGCAAAAAGAAAAAAATATACCCAAATATTCAATTTGTTCTGTATATATTTCGTATTAAAGTACATCAACGGAAGCCAAATTGTGAGAAGAATAAAGGCAAACAGATAGCTTGATTTGCTATCTAAATAATTCTGTTTAATCGATACCATCCAACCAATAATCAATATTACTACGACTCCAATATACATGTCTTGTATCAGAACAATATCTACTGCGATAAATAACAATACTACAGTAGGCACATGAACAGTTATTTTTGATGGCCTACAATACAAACCCTTTATAGCGACATATATGACGAGAGGGATAAGATACAGCGTTGAGCTTAGTAAAAAATCGATACTGCTAAAAGAGATAATAATCTTCTTTACAATAAATAGAAAAGCGCTTTTAGAACTGAATAAAATGCTATTTTTTGTAAATTTGTGTACAGCTGTTAATTGTGGATCAGATATATTTAATTCAACCGCATTATTTTCATTACCGTACAACGAGGTGATTTCAAACACATATATCTTATCCTTGGAATCTTTAATTACCGGAAATCCAAAAGGAAAGCGCATCTGGTTTTCAATAGAACCTGATCTGTAGTCACCAATGTAATACCAATCTGGAGAATCCTTTTCTTTAATCCGAAAATTTATGATGTCTTCCTCGTTATATTCGTGTTTAACATAATCTTTAAACCGTACCGTGATCATACCGAGGTTATTGTCTTTCGCCTTAAATTCACCTTTGATTTTTTCACCTTTCAATAATTTATTTGCAGGATACTGTATCAATTGACTACCTGAAAAAGGATATATTAATGCTGTGAAGCTGTATTTATTGTTTAATAAAAGTGACGCTGTAAACCAAAAAAACACCAGAAATAATGGTAAAAAAATATTTATTATAAATGATTTGATTCGTAGTATATTCATTTGATTTTATACTTACGGTATACCATATAGACCGAACTCACTATAAGTGCCAAACTGCTTACGATTGATCCGTAATAAAAAAATAGCTGCGGCGTATAATACATGACAAACTGAATATTGATACTTCCGTCACTGTTCACGGAATAGTAATCTTTACTAAAATTATTTTTTATAAAGTTAGGGTCTATTGTCCATTCGTTCGTTGATGCATCTGTTGCAACATGAGAGGAGCTAAATGCAGGTTTTTTCCATAAATAGGACATTTCATGCATATCAAAAAATTTAAAATCCTCTTTGCATTCATTCACGGTTGTATTTACAACCGTACTAACATCGCAGAGAGAACTATCCTGTGTTTTTTGCAAATAAATCTTCCAACCGGCGTGATATGAATCATTAAATTTAAATGATTGAGAATCGACAATATTTGATATATTAGCGATGTATTTAACTGAATTAATTTTTTTATACAATAAATTTTTTGATTCTAAAATGCTATTATGTCTTTTAGTCGTATAAAGCTCATAATTACCCTGAGTGCTTGTGATGATTTTTTTGTCTGTAATAGATTTTAAAAATTCGTCATCCTGTTTTTCTAAAATATGTTTTTCAAATATCCAGGATTTAAGAACCTGAGTAGGGACATTTTTTGTTACAAGCACGTAATTGATTGCGTGATTATATAAAATAGTATTCAATTCTTTATATTTTCTATCACGGATTAATAGGTCTACAATATTAGCTTCATAAGTAAAATTAAAAGATAAATAACCAGAAATATCATTCACACCGCTAAAAATTTTAACAGGTGAGATTCCGACATATACGTTACTAGATTCAGCGTCCTTTATAACCGTATATGTTGACGTACCAAATGGGATGCTTAAAATTGTATTTGTAGACGGAATTGTAAATTTTATAGTATTCATAAAATCCAAATACTCTGGCGGAAGCGTAATTGTCTTATGGACATTTTCTGTTGTCCATAAAGGAGAATTAACAGTAGATTTCACAACTGAAAAATTCAATATGATGATTGCGGCAAATACATAAAGCATCTTCGACTCTAATCTCGGATACCTTTTTTTAAAAAGTATCAAGCTTATCGTAATCAAAATTGAATATAAAATTACGTACCCGGGCGCGAACTTATCATAAAAATTCCGGAACATGACAAATCCCGGAAGTTTTCCTAAAAGCAAAAATAACCCTTTTAGCGGGCCTATATTAACTACAAAAAAATACAATGATATTAAAAATGAAAAGAAGACCAATAAATAGGTACGTCTATTTTGTTTATTCAAATATTTCTTGTAATTAAATACCCCAATCCCTAAAATAATAATAAATAATGAATTCAAGATGAATGTTTTATCATATAGCCGTAAAAAGTCATCTTTTAATTTCCATGCAAAATCGAAAGCTATCTGCCTCTGAAATAAATTAAGAAGCGGGTAATTTATAAAACCCTTAGCAGTACTTAATATTGTCGGTGTAAATGTATCTAAAAAACCTTTTGAAACAAATTTAAGCGCAATACTATTTTCATCTCTTGTGAAATAAGGCGCTATGAAGCCAAAAATCCAAAAAGAATGCGTCACAACCAAACAAGAAAAATATACTACGGACAATTTAATAAATTTCAGTATTTCCTTTTTAGAATGGATAAAGGTCAAAACAAATAAACCTATACATAACGGCAAAAGAAATCCAAATAACCATGGCATTGTAAAAAACGTAAATGAAAGAACAAATGAAAATATCATGCTCAAAAAAACATATCGGAAATTTGATGTTTCTAAATATCGTAAATATAAATAACCCAAAGTTGGGATTACCCACAACAACCATACGGCAATAAGAAATATAAATAACTGATCGATGATGAGAATCGGAGACAAAATATAAAATAAACTTCCTACATAAACTTCTATATCAAATTCATTCTTAAGGCTAAAAAGTGTCTTTACAAACTTTTGAAAAAATATGAAACCAAATAGAAGAGGCAGTGAAAAAGCGAAATAGCTTAATATAACTGGATTATTAATAAAATACTTAACAGTAGACCAAATAACTACAAATGGTAATAAAAATTGTTGTGATCCGCTCGTTCCGACGGTTGATACGTTAATCCATGAAAAATATACTACGTTTTTTAAAAACTCATACGGATATGAATAAAATAGACGAGAATCATCACCGCCAATAAACAACTTTCCGTTAAATAAATAGTAAGGCAAAGCTAAAAACAAAGTACACGTTAGAATATTTAAGATATTTAATTTATTAATTTTTTTTATATGTATAAATGAAAGCATATAAATATAAAATAATGTTAAAATTTCTCTACATTATAAATAATTAGTTTGATTCCATTAAATGTACCTTTTATATAGTTTAATGCAGCCGTAAGTCTTTTATTAAATGAAAAGTCCCCATACCCTATATAAAAAACAAATTTATAAACATAATACATTACAAATAACCAAATCCAGAAAGATAAAATAAATAAATTCTGAATCCAAGTTGAATATAAAGAGTGAAAAAGTATTCTATTTCTAGCAAATACAAATGGGCGTCTTGTATCTTCTAAAAAGTGATAAAGAAAATCACTATTTTTATTTTTTGATAATAAATCTTCTATGTCATGATATATTCTTGCATCCCTTACCATAACAATTTTATAACCTTCTTGTCTTATTCTATAGGCGTAATCACTTTCCTCGTACATAATTCCAAACTTTGATTTGAATTCGATCTTATTCTTCTTAAGAATTCCTGCTCTTACCATAAAAGCGTTAGGAATATCGTCAGTTTCCCAATATTTCTTAAATTTAAAGGGCGTAAGAGTTCTTAAATGAAAAGTTTTCGTAGTCCACATATTTCGGGTGGATTTGGTAAAAAGAATCAAATTTTTGTTATTATAATTAAAATTTACCGGACCTACTTCTCCTATTTCATTGTTTTCAATTAAAACAGTTACTAACTCTTTTATCATTTTCTTATCTACAACATTATCATCATCAATAAATGCTATAAATTCTCCACTGGCATTTTTTTGCCCTACATTTTTACTTCCTGCGGCAAACAGATTAATTTTGTTTCTAATGATTGTTATTTTTTTATTTTTCTTGGAATACTTATTTACAAATTCAAAAGTACCATCGCTAGATGCATCATCAACAACAATAATTTCAATGTTTTTATACGTGCTGATAAGTATACTTTTCAAAAGACGCTGAAGCTTATCCTTGCGGTTATGAGTAGGGATTATAATGGAAACTAAAGGCTGATTCATGAAAATTTTTCATCAATACAATACGCTTTCAGGATTTTTCGGAATAAATTTAAATATTTTATTTGATTTCGTTCCGGATAAACATGCATGACGAAGACGCAAGGCGGCTCTTTTTGGATCATAATATGACTGTAATGTAGTTTTACTTACAAAATTACGAGAATATTTATTTTTATCTGCAACTAACAGAGCAAAATCATAAGGAGTTAAACTTTTCTTGGGAGCAACATGATAAATACCTAATAATTTATTGTCTATTACCTGATTAATTGCTTTAACGATGTCATATGTATGAGTAGGAGTAAATAACTGATCATTTACAGCTGAAATATGATTTTTAGATTTTAATTCATTCAAAATTTTTCCATATATAGTTTTTTTATCATCATTTATGTGATACGCAACCACTGATCGAATAATCGTAACCGGCGCGCCGGATGATAGTATTACATCTTCTGCTTCATTTTTGGTAGTTCCATACCAATTTATCGGATTTTTTTTTGAGTTTTCGGAAAAAAACTTTTGTTTTCCATCAAAAACACATTCTGTAGAAAGAAAAATCAAAGGTATCTTATGTTTTGCGCAAAATTTAGCAATTTCTCTTGTTCCTTCTACATTAGTTTTCCAAACTATTCCGTCTTTTCCTTGCTTTTTATCTTTTTCGCATCTATCTACATGGGTGATAGCTGCCATGTGAACAACGATATCAGGATTTACGCGTTTTAATATTGTTGAAATTTTGGCCTTATCCAATAAATCAAAATGTACATGCTTTTGAATTCTTGCCAGACCTGAATACTTTGTCTTATGAAAAAAATCTATAATTTGCGCTTTTGGAGATATTTCTTCACTAAGTATTTGACCTATAACACCACTAAGACCAGTGATTGCAATTTTCTTCATATAGATAAATTTTTTAAATCAATCATGTTTCCAATTTAAATTTTCTAATGTAATAATGTTGGCATGCTTATTGAGGACACGGAAATTTCGTTCTAATTTCTTTTTTATTAACGAATAATTATAATAAGCATCAATGTCGTGATATTCCATAAATATATAATGCACAGTTTTTTGTATATAATCAAAAGACTGCTTATGTAAAAAAATTTTATATTCTCCGCCTTCAATATCCATTTTTAATAAATCAATTTTTTTAACTTTCTTCTTTTTTAACTCCTTTGGCAGAGTACTTACCTGGCAATTGAAATTTTTTTCTGACTGATCAAGATAATATGCATCTGTATTCATCTGTTCTGTTTTTAAATACCCCTTTCCCACATAATCCGAAATAGCAATACTTTTGGGAAAAATTGAATGAATTCTATTCAAGACAATATTTCGTACCAGAATTTCGTAATTCTCTTTATCAGGCTCAAATGTATAAATCTTACATTTATCCTTTAACATACGAGCCATAAAAACTGAAACAGAACCAATATGACCTCCTAAATCAACTATTACCGGCTCTATCGGGAGCTTTATACTATTTAAATCGTACTCAAATCCTGAAGCAACTACTACTATTTCAGCCATATCTTCGGTGCCTGCTCTAGCAATAAACCGTATATTTTTACCCCTAATTTTGTACACCAATTCTCCTTTTAAAATTCCCAGTTTGTCTAAAAAAGCACTAGGAAAATTAATTATTGTTTTTATAATAAGATTTGCCTTAAATAATTTATCCATATTACCTCTCCAAAATTTTTTTAACTGATATCTTTACTTGATGCTCTATCATGACATAGCCATATAATACGACAAATCCAAAACACAAGATTGGATGTATAAACCATGCATTATCGTGAATTTTACAATACCCTCTGATGCTATCAACTAATGGAATAATCAGAGTAAGACTAATAATAATGAAATATATTAGTTTCCAAAAGTCTTTTTTCTCATAAAGACTATATCTTCTGGTCTTTTGCAAGTAAATATTTTTTTCGCTCAAATAGTACTGTTTCATAAACAGAATTCTACGTTTTAGATAATAAATAGTATTTCCATGTCCAGTTAAATGAGATATCGAATCCTTTACAAACGCGTAGGTATTAAATCCTTTACGGATGAGATCAACATTTACATCTATCGGAAAAAATCTCTCCGGTGTTATATCTGCATTCTCCACTAATGTTTTTCGGCGAACCATGAAACCGTTAGCGCCAATTGTTGGAATGATATTTGGGGTGAAACGTACTAAATAATAATCTCCATAGTCTTTCGGACTGTATTTTTTAGAATATGTATCGTATATATATGACATTCTATCAGCTTTTCCGATATAAAACGCCAAGGGATCATTTACACCGAATAAAGCGAAATATCTATCTAATAACGTTGCATTAGGATCATAATGGTACCGTAAGGTTTCAACTCCAACCATATCTTTATGTTCATGAAACGGTTGCACCATTTTTCTTAATAAATTTTTATCAGGTAAAATATTATCGTGGTCAAGCATCAATAATAATTCTCCACGAGCAACATGAATACCTATGCTTTTGTTGAATTCTACGTTTTGTTTATTCCGATCTACCGTGATCAACTTAACGCCATAATCCGATACAATTTTTTTTGTATTATCTGTTGAACCACCATCAACAATTATTATTTCAATATTATCTTGCGGATAATTTTGCTCTCTGACGCTAGACAAACATTTACCGATTGTGTCTTTTGAATTTAATGTTGGAGTAATTACGGAAATTGTTGGATATTTCATGATAAATTCATTATATTTACAGATAATTACATATAGGTAATATGATTTTACCAAACGAATAAATAATCCATGCTAGTGAAGTTCCCAAAAACTATTATATGGAGTTATTTTACATCGAAGTCGAAAATCATGCGAGTAAAGATAAGAAACGATAGTTGGATTCATACAATCCTCAATCAAAAATAACATCGGTTTCCTGCATTGCAGGAATTGAACCGATCCACGAAGAGCTTTTTCCTCTTGTCCCTCAATGTCAATTTTGATGAATATCCGGTCAAATCTTTTGATATCTTTTTTTGACAGTACACTGTCCAGTGTCCGTATGGTCAATGGTACGATAGTTTTTGAGACAGTGTTGTCGTTTGTAGCAAATCCAGTAGTATTAATCGTTCTTCTTTGATCACCAAGTCCTATGGGATGGACCGTTACATTTTTTATGTTATTGGTTTTGATATTATCAAGAAGTAACCTACAATATATCGGATCTGGCTCAAACGCATGTGTCACCATATGATTACTTCTTATACGATTGGACACTCCAACCGAGTAAAGACCAACATTTGCTCCGATATCTAAAAACAAAATATTTTCTTTTTTTCCTATCGCTTCTTTCATGAGAGAAATAAAATATTCTATGTCGGGTCGTTCAAAAGACGGATTCATTACGAGTTGCCCATGGAGATCTCCAACAAATTTATATCGTCCCCAAATCGTAGTAATTGTTTTAATACAGATTTCACCTGGCATTTCTATCCACCGACCTAATAATACTCCTCCCAGATGAATGACTTCCGAAACCATCACTCTCCACCTTCCTTCAGAACAATCGATCAAAATACGAAGTTTATAATATAAAAATAATAAATAATACCGAAAAACAGAATACTTTTTCATGAAAAGCTAGTTTTTAGTGAACTATAGAAATATCCTCTGCCAAAACCACTCCTGAAGTGCCCCAAAAGAAAAGAGGAATATATTTTTATTCATTGTTAGTAACCTTGGCAACAACCATGATTGATTTTCCAAATCGTTTATATATTTTTGGAATCAATGTTGAAAAGCATGTACCTTGATTATTGAAATTTAATACATCTGATTTTGATTGAATAATAGTAAAATTATTATCTTTTAATATTCTATATATGTCTTTGAAAGTAAAATATCGTATATGACCTGCACTTTCATTTAATAAAGTTCTATTTTCCAAAGATGGATTTATTCCGATTAGTAACAAAATTCTTCTTGGTAGACTTGCTACATTAGGAGTAGTTAATATTAATCTTCCACTTTTTTTTAACATAGCTCGTATCTTACGTAAAAATAAATCTGTATCAAAAACATGTTCAATAATTTCACCTGCAATTATTACATCAAATTTTTTATTAGAAAAAAATTTTCCCGACATAAAATCACCATTTATTACTTTTATTCCATTTTTCTTTGCTAGATTCACGGCCTTTTTAGAAATCTCTACACCATATACTATATTGGATTTCATCTTATATTTCATAGTGTAAGCCCCATCCCAACACCCAATATCAAGAATATCAAGATTATCATCTGAGATATTATCCAAAATAAAATTAAATCTAGGCGCATCTACTACTTCCCTTGGCATTGCTTTTGAACATCTTTTTTGGTAGTACGCGTAAAAAATACTTTTCATATATTATTTAAATTCTGACTCGGCGATGGCCTTCCAATCATATTGTTTCACATATTTATACGCTTTTTCAACTAAATATTTCTGTTTTGCTCTACTTTTAAGTAATTCAAGAATTGAAAAACTAAATCCGTTAATATCGCCTAAAGTAACCCAATAAATATTGTCTTTCCAAATCGTTACCAATTCTTTAAGACGATAAGCTATAACAGGAATTCGACAAGCCATTGCCTCACCAATTACAATTGCCCAATTTTCTTCATAACTTGGTAATATAAACAATTTCGTAGAATTTAATATTCGAATTTTGTCTTCAAAATTGTATATACCCCCCAAAAGGTCAATATTGTCATTTAGTTTGTTTTTATCAATATATAGATTAATTTTATTAACTACCTCCGTTGGACCCTCTCCAACTATTGCTAACTTTGCAGTGTCGTTTTTTTCACACACCTTCTTCCAAATTTTAAACAAATCAAATATTCCTTTACCATAATTTAGTCTTTTGATAAAGATTGCGTCATATTTTAAGCCTTTCTCAGATTTATACTTATTTAATAAACGAAATATTGATGAATTATCTACACCACAATATACAGATTTAATTTTATTGTGATTAATCTTTTTAATTTCAATTAATTTTCTTTTAGTTTCATTAGATATTGCTAGTATTTTATCTGAAAATTGTTTAATTAATAAACCTGAAATGAATCTATTCAGCCAATAAAAATATCTCCTAATAAAGGGTGTACCTCCACGAGAATTATCCCAAGGGTAATCTTCTACCCAATGGTATACCGCAAACCAAGTACAAGAGTTACGGTATTTCAATATTAAGGCTGGTATAACATCATACAAGTGTTCACAAGAACTATATACAACACCATGATAATTATTAAGACTAGTAGGCAAAAAGAATGAATTGATAGTTATAATGATGTTTGATAGTATTCCGGAACTATTATTTTTGGCTAATAAATATTTCTTATATTTGGTTAAACCGAATTTATTCAGCAATAGTTTTCCATTATTCGTGGTCAAAAAGTTTACTTCATACTCTTTAGTGTTGCTAGCTAGTTCCATTAATCGAATATCTCCGCCGGATATGCAAAGATTACCATTTTCCTTAACCATTCCATTAAAGATAAATAATATTTGTTTTTTCATTTTATTAAATGCTTTCATATTCACTTTATATCAAAAATAAAGTTGAGTATTTTATGAGCTGCTCGACCATCCCCAAAAGGGTTTACCCAATTGGTGTTAGCTTTTAACATAATATCCGTGGATTTCATTATCGTATTTGCATCTGAACCCGCTAAAATATTCGCTTTTATCATTACAGTTTCTGGCCTTTCTGTATTTTCGCGTAACGTTATGCACGGAACTCTTAAAATGCATGCTTCTTCCTGAACTCCACCGCTATCTGTTAAGATCAATTTTGAATATTTTTCTAAACACAAAAATTTTGTAAAACTTAATGGGGTAATTATTTGTAATCCTTTGGGGAGTTTGATCTTAAATCGAAGCAGTTGTTTTTTTGTTCTTGGGTGAAGAGGAAAAACTATCGGGATATTATATTTACTATATAGTAATTCTACAGCTTTCATTACGCTCTTGAGTATGTTTCTGTTATCTACGTTTTCTTCTCTATGCAGAGTCAATAAAAAGTAACCCTTTTCTTGAAGCTTAAACTTTTTCATTAAGCTTTCTTTACTGACGAGTTTTATGTTTTGATTAACAGCATCCACTATTGTATTACCTGACATGAGCAGTTTGTTTCTCTCTATTCCCTCGTGTATTAGTATCTCATAGGCATTTTCTGTTGGCGGGAAAAGATAATCTGATATATGATCTGTAGCAATTCTATTAATCTCTTCAGGCATACCTTTAAAATAGGATCTTAATCCAGCTTCTATATGGGCAATCTTAATATGTAGTTTTGAAGCGGCAATAGAACCAGCTAAAACAGAATTTGTATCTCCCTCAAGTATTACCATATCGGGTTTTTCTTTAACGAGTACTTTCTCAATTTCAATTATCATTGTTCCTGTCTGATACCCGTGCGATCCGGATCCAACGTTCAGATTATATTTAGGCTTTGGCAATTCAAGTTCTTTAAAAAAGACTGCGTTGAGGTCTGATGAATAATGTTGATTTGTATGTATAATAAACGAATGTATGTTCGTCAACTGAAAAGCCCTAATTAATGGCGATAATTTAATTATTTCAGGTCGGGTTCCTAATATAAAACAGACTTTCATATAACTATTTGTAAACTTCAACTATATATCCAAGGCCGCTAAACAAGAATTCAAAAGATTTCATAAACAACATACCGATAAAAACTATAGGGGCTCGAAGTATTTTTTCCATGTTATTAAAAAACAGACCATATCGTGCTAACAAATTCCTTTGCTTCATACCCACAGTTCTATTCTCAATCTTTGCTAAATATTTTCTCATCCATTTGCCATAATAGTATTTCTTTTTAAGTGTTTTACTAAGCGTAAGATTCCCCTCGTCATGAATAATATATGAATCTATTCTTCCTATGACATTTCCTTTATGTTGAGCTTTGAGGCGTTGTGGTAAATCATAATCTTCGAAAGCATCTATTGTTTCGTCATATCCACTAAGCGCACGAAATACTTCTTTTCGATAAAATCGAGCAGCTTCCATCCAATCAACTCCTTCATAAAACGAACGTTCAAGTGCTTTACAACTCGCCCAAAAACCAATACCAATAGATCTTTCTGGAATGACAAGCGCATAAAATCCTGAATTCGTGGGTTTTTTTTCATTTATGGCATTCACGCAATCTCTAATTACCGTTGAAGTAAGCATCATATCTGCATCGAGAAAAAGTAAATATTTTCCCTTAGCTTTGGAAGCTCCGTAGTTCCTTTGAGCTGACCGCTCTGGGCCTTGATTATATATATTTGCTTCAAAGCTCCGAGCAATCTCCTTTGTTCTATCTACAGAATTATTATCCACTAAAATAATTTCTGTATTTTTGTACGTCTGATTCTTTAAGCTTTTTAAACATGACCCGATATGCCGCTCTTCATTTTTAGTGGTAATAATTATTGATACCATTATCTTCATATATTCCTCATTGTATCAAACAAAGAATAGTTCTTCTTGTAACAATCGTATTATTAGTTATCGCCAAATCTTTAAGTCTTTTACTCTATTTTATAACCTTACTTAAAAAATGTTAAATTAATATTGACTATTAAGTCAATAATTTAAATCAACTTTTACATTTTTTGCAAACGGAAAAAAATATTTGTAAAACCGTTTTGTTTTCCAAATTCTTCGTCAAGCTTTTTATCGAAATATTTTTGAAAAAAACAAGTTCTTCTAAAAATCCATTTGGAAATATACAAATTTAACAAGTTGATAATTTCCCACCAACCGCCAACCAAACGCATATTTAAGATGGACAATTTTTTATTAATCAAAAATTTATATATATCTTCCTTTTTATAATGACGATGACCGATGATCCAATAAGCAGGGTCTAATAACGTGCTAATAAAAGACCTATGAGGAGTAGAAAAATAACAAACTCCGTTTTTTTTTAATACTCTTACAATTTCTGAAAACATCACAGGTTCCGTACCATTAGGAATATGCTCTAACACCTCCCAAGAAACGACTGTATCAAATGTTGAATCTTTGAAGGGCAATTGAATGGCGTTAGCAATCTGAAAAAATACATTTTTTTCATGAATGTAGCGTTTTGCGGTAAGCAAATCCTGTTCAGATAATTCCGTGCCTATAATACTTCTTACATTCTTACTTTTTGCGTATATTTCAAACCAACCATAACCACATCCTATATCTAAAACTTTTTTATTCTTTAAGTCACTTTTTTTGACATATGAGGAGACGAATTTTAAACGACCATGTAGCTGTTCATTAGGTGTTTGATCAATTATATTTTTCATATTCAGTTAGATTTTATTCTAAAAAAATAATTCGACTAATCCTATTTCTGCTCAAGTTTTAACTTTACGAATTTTATAGGTAATAAAGTGTGAATGAGTCACATCTAATCTGCCAAAATATGTAGGTAAAGGAAAATATCCTGCTCCTAAAATTTTTTCTACACGGAATCCAGCACTTTCAAAATATTCCTTTAATCCTCTAATATTATAAATACGAACATGTTTCCATGTTTTAATCGTTTGATCATCTCCTCGATGAATGGCATAAGGATTACCTATTCCCGCTCGAAGATCTGAAAAATTAGTTAAAGAAAATATTTGCCAACCGAATAAACTTGCACCTATGTTACACCAACTGCTCGCGTTTTCTGTACTAATAACTGCATATCCATTTGGTTTCAAAATACGGTATATCTCCCTTAAGAATTTATCAGAATCATGAATATGTTCTATTACTTGATTTGCGCTAACTACATCAATAGAATTATTAGAGAAAAGAAATTTTCCATTCAAATCAAATTTCACTACTTGCACCCCTCTTTGTTTTGCTTTACGAATACGTGCGTCATTTAAATCAACACCGAAAATTTGTTTTGTATGTATTGATTCTGCAAAACGTTTTGTTAATAAACCGTCATCACATCCTAAGTCAACAAATTTTGCGTGAGAATTTTTTTCAAAAAGCGACAGAATGTTTACGTGATTAAAATTTACTGCCTTAGTAAACATGTCGTGGAAAAATTTATTCATATTTTAAATAATTATAATTCATAATTTATTAGTATTTTAGATTGATGTATTATTCTGTATCATACTTCTTCAATAATATAAGACTTTGTTTAGAAACCATATCCCATTTCAGACTGTTAACCCATGCTTTTCCATTCTTTTGAAATAATTTGTATTTTTTCTAAAATACTTAAAATAATAAATAAAAGCCCAGAAGTATACAGAAAATTTCCCGCCTTTTCTCATTATGTTTATTCCGTCAATAACTTCCTTTTCCGGAAGATGATTTACTATATCTTGGGCATAAAAAAAGAGTTACACTATTGCCCTTTTTTAACCCAACGTTTTGCGAGTTCATGAATATAAAGTTCACTTCCCCCTGCCCAGCTGTTTTTTGTATCACGCCAATTTAGTATTAATATATTCATTAGATAATTTCGTTTTTAATTTTACTGTTCATTATAATTTCTAACAGACCAGATATTCAGAATGAATATTACAACAAGAGAGACAATATTAACATAGTCGGAAATTTTTTTGGTTTTCGGAAAAAATAATGGCATTAGAGAAATACTAAATAATACTAAGAAAAATCTTAAAAATAAAAATGAAAAACCTAGGCTTTGGGCCCAGGATAACTGAAGCATTGATAAGCCTGTAAAGATAAAGAAGAAAAAAGTTAAAAGATAATTTTTGTTAAAATATTCTTTTAAAAATAATGCCGTTGATATAATTAAAAACGGATAGATCGGGTATCTATACCACCCATGGCTTGATTCATTAGGAATTGCAAATATAAAAATTGCAAAATAAGCTAAAAACGGAAGTAAAACCATATAATTTTTTTTAAAATCTTTTGTTGAAAGTAAAAATACAGAAAACCAACCAAAATAAATCCACCCGTCAATCATAAATCTATCAACCAAATAAGGAGATGTAAAAAGCGCAAAAATACTGTTAAAAGCCATATCGTATCTTTGTAATTGTAATTGCCAGAGCTGAAAAAATAATTTTGAATCAAAATAAAATCCGTATATAAAAAATAAAGAAAAAATTGGAATAACAATCGCCAAGAACGTAAACGCATCTTTATATTTTTTTAAATAGAAGAAAATTAATACTATTCCTAAAGCTGCGGCAATCCAGGGAACTTTTGCTAAAGTTAATAATCCGCAAATTACAGCCGCAATATTTCTAAACCACGGGTTTTTTGTTTGAATAAATTTGGAGATTAAAAATAATGAAAGAAGAAAAAATGGAATAAAAAAATTTTCATTTTGCACAATGCGGGATCCGATGACAACTGTCGGAATAATAGCATACAAGCCGGATGCAATAAGTCCTATAACCTCTCCGTAGACCGCCGAGGCCAGTAAAAACACCGCATATATTGATACAACTCCCATAATTAAAGCAAGAGGCCTGATTTTTGCTATTGTTACTTCGTCAAACGTCCGTATGCCATTTGTATACGCAAAACCTCCTGCAACCAGTCCAAATAGCGGTGGATGCTCCAAATAGGAAGTTACCAGTGTAAAGTGCGCTCCTTGAGGATTGTAGTACTCTACACGATTTGTGTATGCCTTATGTGGGGACCAGGATGTTGGAATACCTGAAGTGATAAGACTAAGCCCTTGAAATGTCCATGCAAATTCATCAAAGGTTGCACCTTCACGAGGCCAAATATATAGATTATCATATCTTAGATATAAACCTAAAATTAGAATGAGTCCTAAAAATATGAATCTAAATTTATGTAACATATATTTGATTTAAGATATAAGATTTATGATGTAATAACTTTTTTTATGTCTTAGCTCTTACTTCTTACATCTTCCAAAAGGACCATACTTTTTTGGGTTGCTTTTTCCCATGTTAAACTCTTTGCCCATAACAATCCGTTTTTTTGAAAATCTTCATATTTCTTTTTATTATTTATAAGCATTATTGCTTCTCTTGCCATTTCTTTGGCATTATTTTCTTCCAAAACTATTCCTGTTTTTCCGTTCCTCACGACATCACGAAGACCGGAAACATTGTAGACGATTGCAGGTGTTCCAACAGAAGCAGCTTCAAGCACCACCAACCCCCATCCTTCCTTTACCGACGCATGGAGGACAAGATGCGCGCGCGACATGAGTTGAAATTTCCTTCTTTCCGAAACATTTCCGAAAAATTTCACTCTATTGGCAACACCGTATTCTTCTATCATCGTTTTAAGCTCTTGGATATACGCTCCTTCGCCACCGCCGACAATCCATAACTTCGCAGTTTTCTGTTCCCGCGCGATAAAAGAAAACGCCTTGATGATTTCCTCTATTCCTTTCATTTTTACTACACGGGAAACGAAAAGATATGTTGGAATTTTCTCCTTTCTGTTTTCTGCTTTCTGCTCATTGTCCCGTGTCTTATCAACGCTAATGGGGCAAGGAATTGCCGTACATTGCCTTCTCTGTATCCCTCGTTTCACAAGCTCCTCAACGGTAGAAGATGCATCAGTCCAAAACAGACAATGTCTGTAAAACCAAAAATAATGCTTTTCTACAAACTTCCCTATGACATTAATTGGAAATGGATACATAAAATCCCATATTTCTCCTGCTATCTCATGGATAAACACGACAACAGGTTTTTTTGTGAAAAAAGCCGAAAAAAATGGAAATCCGTGTACCTCATCAATAATCAAATCATGTTCGTGACTATACAAAAGCACATAAAGCATTGCGGCAGGATATACGGTTAATGATCCGGCTTGACGAATCATTCGAATTCCGTCTACATATTCCTCGTGTTTTGCTCCCGGATACCATGAGGTAAACCATGTAATGTTATGTCCTCTTTTTATCCACCCTTTCGCATGCTCCATAGTGACAATTTCAGCGCCACCGCTAAAAGGATGATCTTTATCACGCCAATTTAAGATTAAAATGTTCATAAGATCAACCAATGTTGATGCGGAAATTCAACTCCGGATCAAAACGCCATTTGCGTTTACTTGCTTCATCATAATAATGCAGGATCCGTAGGCGATAAAACACAGCCAGTGTGTCATTGAGCATGTTGTAAATAACAGGAAACATTTTTATCGGTATGATGCTTGAGGTATTCATGTTTAAGGTAATTTCCACTGGAGATTCAAAAATTTTTGTATATCCTAAATGATACGCAACAGCAAGAATCTCTATATCAAAAGCAAATTGTTTTACGAGTAATCTCGGAAGTACATCCTCAAGAACTTTTCTTCGATATAACTTCATTCCAACCTGCGTATCAGTAACGTCCAGCCCAAAAAGAAGTTTGACGATTTTTTGGTACCCCCAGGAATATACTTTCCGAATCCACGGATATATGACTTTCGAATCAGGATGGCGTTTACTGCCGATCACCACATCCGCTTTTTGGTACAAAAACTGCGCAATCATGAGAGGGAGAGCTGAGGCTTTGAGGTCGCCACCAGCATCCATAAAACCAACCACATCACCCGTGGCGTGAGCAAATCCGTAGCGTACCGCATATCCTTTCCCATGATTTGTTTTATACCCCACAACATGCACCCGTTTATTCTTTACTTTTCCAGCTTCAATCCTGCTTCCATCCAGGTCTCCGTCTATAACCGGTATGACTTCAAAAGGGGTTGAGAGAGTTGATAATGCATCAAGAACAGATTCCACATCCCGTTTAATTGTTTTTTCCTGTTTATATACCGGAATGATAATGCTTATTTTTGCCATACCAATAATACCATCCGACGCTGACAAGAAGCGCCGAAGCTACTCCAATATTAATATAGATGATGTTCAAAAGCGATTCGTGGTAAAACGCGATTAATAAAATCTGTAACATAGCTGCTACGCAGGTAAAGAAATGCACATGCATTTTTTCAATTGCAAGGCATGCAAGTACGATAATGTTCACAATTGAATAAATAGTAATAAATACTGCAAAGATCCCTAAATATGAAGCTGCGGCATCAAAGGAGGTTCCAAAAAGAAGGTGTACAACTGTAATAGGAAAAACCGTATATATCATAGTTACGCCCAATGAAACAATGGCAACCAGAACTACCGATAGTTTTATTATTGGAAATGTATCTTTTCCTTTTGCAAACCGCTCTGCTAGAACTGGAAAAAGCACGGTGCCGATAGCAGATGAAGCATAAAAAATGACCTTCCCCAGTACCGCAACAGAGGAATAAATTCCTGCATCAAGAGAAGTGAGATAATGTTTGGCAAGTACAATATCCATAGAATATATTGCAGTCATTCCAAGTAATGTAAAAAACGTCGGGATACTATATCTCACGATGTCTTTTTTAGTAATATCCATCCGCTCTTCTTTAGAAAAAAAAATAAACCGCATGGGAACAAAGTACAGAACATATAAAACAGTAGCTATGAGAAATGATGCAATCATGGTCATTTCTACCCCATGATACGCAAAAGGAATACTTATAAATAATTTTAGTAATGATCCTCCTGCTGTTAAAACGGAAAACCAAATAAACAGTTGGAATCCTTGTATAACACTCGTATTCAGAGCTGAAAGCGTAGAAATCACAAAAAGGAGAAATACCCAAAAAACTACACGGGTGCCCGAAAGATTAAGAAATTCGGCAACCAGTGGTGAACAAAAACACAGAACGGCAAACATGGGAATGAGAATGGCAAGAAGAATTTTCATCATCTTTTTAAATAGATACTTTGCCTGACCGGAAGATTGTCTTGCTTTGCAGGTAGAAAAATACTTCACGAGCACCGTCTGAAGAACGATCGTAGGAACCCCAAAGATATAGAGAAGTGAAATAAGCGATGATAATTCCCCGTATCCGGATGGTCCAAGAATACGACCCACAATGAGATGATATAGATACGCTCCAATGTTGGAGATCATCGCGCCAACAAATACGATTCCACTATTAAATGCTAAACTATGAGATGTAATTTTTTTAAAAAGATTCTTCATTTAATAATTACTGATTATTAAGAACATTTAGTATTAATCGATAAATCGATACATGATCAGCGTCCATAAAGCCACAACTCCGTCTCTCCATGTCAGTTTCTTTCCCTCTTCAAACTTCCGACCGAAGTAGGAAATCGGCACTTCATAAATCTGGAATCCTTTTTTTAAAACTTTTGCTGTAAATTCAGGTTCAAAATTAAATCGCTTCGCTTTGAGTGTCATACCGTCAATAACCTTTTTTCGAAATACTTTATATCCCGTTTCCATATCCGTAATGTTCGTATTATAAAAAATATTGGTTATAAGTGTTACGAATTTATTTCCCAATGCATATAAATACATTGTGGAAAGATGAGGCCCTAAAAACCGCGAACCGTAAACAACGTCAACATGGGAATTTTCAAACGGAGACAATAGGATTGGATAATCTTTAGGATCGTATTCAAGGTCCGCATCCTGAATAATGATGATATCTCCGGTCACGTGCTTGAACGCTTCAATGACAGCACTTCCTTTCCCTTCATTTTTTGTCTTATAGGTAACGCTTACCTTTTTCTCCCACTTTTTCAAAATATTTCTCGTGTTGTCTTTCGAACCGTCATCAATCACGAATATTTCCTTTTCCCACCCGGGCAATTTCATCTCATATACGCGCTTTAAAATTTCATCAATTGTTGCTTCCTCGTTATATACTGGCATGATAATAGATAATTTCTTCACTTCAGGCTCCTTTCATACACTCGTACCGTTTCGTGAGCCGTCTTTTTCCAAGTAAATTGTTTTACCCAATCAATTCCTTTTTCTTTTAGAATATCTTTTTCTTTTGAAGACATGGAAAGAATAGAATGAATACCCTTTGCAATATCCTCAGGATGATCTGCAGAAACACGTATGGCTGGTCCAATTATTTCCGACAATGATGAATTGTCACCAGCAACCACGGGGCAACCGCAAGCAAACGCCTCAAGCACCGGCAATCCAAATCCTTCGTAGAATGAAGGTTGAACAAGACACGTTGCTGTTGTATATAACCCGGCTAAATCTTCATCAGGAACATACCCCACCTTAACGACCTTCTTCTCTAGTTTCAACTCGTCAATTACATGATCGATTTCTTTTGTTTCCAATAAGGAATCGTTAAGAAAAGCTTTACCAACTAAAACTAATGCTGGTTGAGAACTAGACAATTCCTTAGTTACGAGACGAGCACATGCTCGAAGAAGACCAACAATATTCTTGTTCCAATTGACATCTCCGACATACATAATGAACTTCTCTGATAATTGGTATTTTTTCCGTAAATCGGTCAGTGTAGATTGATTTGTGACAGGTTGATACACGGGTGAAGGAGCAAGATATACGACATCGATAGCTTCATCAGCTATACCAACATATTTCATAATATCTTTTTTTGAACATTCGGAATCCGTAATAATCCTTTGTTTCCTCTGTAAAGAGTATTTTTGTATCTTCCATTTGATGCTTCCCCGCAAGCCCTTTGGAAAATGTTCAGGGAACACAATGGGAATGAGGTCATGGACGGTCACGATAGTCGGTCTAGGAGAACTAAGTGGAAGGGTCAGAAAAAACGGATCAAAAAAAGGGTAATGTATAATATCAGCTTGTGGAGGACTATGACTGGTTGAATCAAATAGAAGATATGTATAACCGGACTGGTAGGTTTTCAGGGCTTCTATAAGATTCTTTGTATACTCTCCCACCCCACGATTCGTGTGACCACCGCTAAGGGGAGATATGTCTATAGCGACTCGCATATACCCCAAGTATACCCCATCCGAGTAACCAAACCAAAGTAACAACGGATAGTATATCCGCACATTTTCTGATGAAGGTTTGAGTAAACGCAACAGTTACTTGGTGTTTTCCCTGAGGGACAGTAAACCTGATGGTTCCATCTGTTACATAATCTATGGAGGTCTCCTTTTGGTCAATCATAACCTTCCAACCAGGATAATAGAGAATCGGCATATACACTTCCGCTCCAGTTTCAGAGGAAACCGCAAATTCTTTATCTAGGTATGAATTTCTGGGAAAGTCTCTTACCTTTTTACCATTTGTCACTTCAATAAGATATTCCGAACGTTTACTCTTCCAATCGGTCCAGATTGTTGAAAAACTATTTCCCATCGATGAAGTGCCGTCAGTAAAATTTTTTCTGGATGTATAATATTGACCGTCGCGTGGTGCGTAAACGACAGGACGCGTGTATGAATAGGAAAAAACAACCGATGCTCCGATAAGGATTATTGACCAAAAACGCATACGGATATGATGTGAAACATACGCACCAATAAAAGCTGTGATAGGAATAATAATTGAAAGAAACCGCCAAGGATATTGGACAAATGAAAGAAATGCAAGACGTTCCCAAATAAATGATGTCCATGAAAGCATCAATACGACCACACATAAAAATACGAAGATAAAATACCAATACAATCGTTTCGTTGCCGGATTCTTTTCTTTCCAAACCACAATGATTGATCCAATAATAACTGCAAGCGGCACAATACCGATTTGAAAGGACATTTTATTCCCTCCGAACATCTCTCCTGATAATGCTGTTCCCCACGAAGGAATGAGAAGTTCATACAACTGGACAAAATGCTCTTTAAAATCTACTGTATTTAATCCGATAACGTACATCCTTTCAAATATCGCCGGAATCCAGAAATAAGAAGAGAGGAGTATTCCAAAAAGAATGCCAATTATATACTTTCTATTTCGAAAAAAAGCATATCCAAAAAGAAAGGGTATGAAAAGCATCGCCATAATATTATGACTTAATATCAGACCTGCCATGGCAAATGAATACGGGATGAGCATCCGATATTCCAATAACATGAGAGTAGCAAACATAAAACCTATCGCCCACACTTCACCCACTGAACCCCTGACATAAAGGTCTACAAACCAATAAGGAACAAATGAAGCTATGACTGTTCCAACTATACCTGCCTTGATACCGAATAATTTTTTTAACCATAAAAATGAGAAAATCCCGGCAGTTATATACCCCAGAGCCAAACTCAATTTAAACGAATTGACCGCATGAAATCCTACTCCCTGAATAAGGGCTCCTACGTAGTTAGGAAATGGGTAGTGAAAAAGAAAGATCGGGATTCCGTACCCGCTGTTTAAAGTCGGCGCCCATCGGGGAAACCAATACCCGGCAGATATCATACGGAAAAATTCAATAAAACGGATGATATGATACTCTCCGTCATGGGTTGGAATATACCCTTTTCCAAATAAAGGGAAACACGCAAAAATAGTGAACAGAAGAACAATACCAATTCCCAGCATTGTTTTCCTATGTTTCATGTTGACCTTCTTTTACCCGTTCTTCAACGGTTAATTCACCAAATGTCATAGTACTTTGAAGCAATCCCCACGTGCTGACTGTATTTTTATACCAATCGTATTGAAATCTCGGATTTGATCTGTCTCTTTGTATAATAACATAAAGAAGTTCATCATGTTTTTCATCAGGTAAAACCAAATTATTCTTCATCCCCTTTTGCCAAAAGAGGTATTCCCACCCGTCCTGCCAAAAATACGGTATCGTATAGGATTGAAAATAAAACTTCCTTCCATTTGCTCTCTTATAGACATATTCCACTACATCCATCTGATCCTTATACCGAAGTTCAGGCTGGGTAGATTGAAAGAATATTCGATAATTTGTAAACAATGAGACTCTCAATAGCGATATGTTAGAAAAAACGAGAAGCATAAGGAGTAATATACCCAACGTTGGACAACATTTCCGCCAAACATAATCAATACCTACGGACACTCCCATAAGGATACCTACTACTAAAAATACAAATAACTGTTCTAATGCTCCATGTCGAAGAACTATAAGAATAATATTGGGAATTAACAACCATGACAGAAGAATCGAATAATAATGATTTTTTCGAATGAGCATGATCAAAACCACAAATATGCTGCATAATATAAGTGTCGTAATTTGAACATTCGGTAATCCCAAAATATTCATAGATGAGTTGATGAACATGGAATATGTTGAGATGAATGACTGTGACAGAGAAATATAATACCCTTTCGTTCCACTGAGTAATCCAAAAACGCTTTTTATAATTAGGAATTCATGCCGTATGTCAAACAAAACGAAATTACCTACTGAAAACAAAAGTGCAATACAAAATGAAAAGAATAAAAAAATTTTCGGTAGTATAATAATTTTTTTGTAATATCGAAATGCAATAACACTACCCGTTGCCGCAACTAATAGAAAATTAATAAACTCTGCTTGTCCCATGAGTCCATATGAAATAGCTGCTCCTATAAGACTCCATTTTCTTCCTTTCAAAAATCTCAAAAAAAACAAAAAGAAAACCGCTGAGATAGGAATCGTGAGTGGAGGATTAGATAACCATCGGGAATAGGATATTGCGCCATAGGAAACTGTAAAAAGAAATGCACTTATTAAAGCAACACGACGGTGTCCCGTCAATTCCTGAGCCAGTAAATAGATCACAAAAACCGTTAGACTTTGAATAGCGATAAAAAACAATGCAATGATATACGGATCCCCGTGAGATAGAAAAAATGGAATAGTTGCAAGGTAGTAAAATATCGGACCATGAAATACTCCGGCTATATCTGTTTTGGATCCAATAAGCGTAAATTTATGGGATACAACGATGTCCCGTATCACTTTAAAATCTCTCCCCTGCTCCGATCCAAAAAAAAGATTATCAGGATATAAATAAGACCGCAGAAAAAATCCCAATAAAGCAAGCCCTATAAGAATAATAAATGTTTTTCTGCTCATATTGTATACTGTCATGCCGGACCTGATCCAGCATCTTAAGATTCCGGCTCGTAGGCCGGAATGACAATGTTAACTATGTATTTCTGTGTAATTTTCGATTTTTACGTTTTATTCCAAACCATAATCCCCACACAGCCACAGGAATGATTGTCAGTACTGTTCTCAATAATGGTCCCGGTCCTTCGTAGTATCCCATTGCCATATACGGTACGTGTCGTAACTCTAATCCAAGCGATAATGCAATACAAAATTGCCAAAACCATGAATACTTTGGATACGGAAGAAACGCAGCTGTCGAAAGAAACCATATCGCGTACCAGGGATATAATTCTTCCCGTATTGGTGTGGCAATGATAAAAACGAGAAACAAAAGACATGAGACAATAAGCATGAGACGACTTTGTGTCATTTTACGGAAAAACAGTAGAGGAATTAACGCTGCTGTTGCGCCTTTAATAAAAATTGATAGAATAAAAATGAATAATCCAAAAAAACGACTAACCCATTCTTTTTTTAGCCATAAGAGCAATCCCCCACAAGCCAAAACCATCATAACGATATCATTGTGCCCGGATACAAGTGTTTCCATAATAATCAGAGGATTTAGGGCAAAAAAAATGACGTTTTTCATATTTTTTGTCACACACCAAAGCACATAACAAAAACCAACATACCATAAGGCATTCATTAATTTAAATGTAATAATCGTCTGCCAAATATTTCCCATTCCCAACGTATGAGGGATCCACGTTAAAAGAAGCCATGTGGGTCCATATAATGCAACTTTATTGGCAGCTCTCGTAAACGCAAGATTTGAATCATTTGGAATTTCAATTGGCATGACGATATAGGGATTTTCATGATGCGTATATGCTACGTTTGCCGTTGTCATGTAATTAAAAAGGTCATACGACAGCATAGGGTATGATAGAGTAAGAATCAACACCAATGGAACAAGCCATTTCCCAAACACATGAATTGTCGGGAATACTGTTTGGGATTGCCAAAATATCTTTTTGAATATAAAAAACAATGACAGGAGAATACCCGTAAAAATTCCTGCTGTAAGAAGTCTTTGTTGATAAACCATATAAAACAATGGCCTGATATACCCTGTTACCAAAGGAAGCGATGATAGAGTTAGATTCGGATCAATAAATCCGTAACTTATTAGCGTAATAAATAGAAAAAGTAAAAAGTATATGACGGTCATGGAGAATGTCTATTTCTTTAGTTCATTGATAACCGATACAACTGCTGAATTTGCTTTATCAAGTTCATCATGAAGCTTTAATTCGGTAGCAGCTCTTTTTTCCGGTACCCACTCAAATATTTCCGGACAAGAAATCTTCATTTCTTGTAATACAGACCTATGAATAACCACTGCTTCAGAAATTGTTGAAATTAATGAATTCATATTTTTATTTTCGGATATTCCTTGTTTGACAAATAGAGGGAGTGTTTGAAATTGCTTAGTTGAACGTTTCAGAGCATCGACTCCCAATAAGTATTGCTTATATTCAAATAGTGTTTTTGCTTCCACTAAGTATTTATCTGAAAGTCCGAGATGATATTTAATTTGTGCAATATTTCCAAAATACCACCAGTTATTTAGTTGATCGACAATGCGTGATATTTTATACAATTTATTTCCCGGCATAAACGAAGGATAAGATAATACATACGAAGCCTGAATTTGTGAGCTGTGGCTTATGACGAAAAACGACAAAATAATAAAACTAATGATGATTATAATTTTTTTCATATTTTTTATTTTTTATCTGTTTGATTATCAGTAATCCTTGTTGTATTCCATACGCGCTCACCACATAAAGGAATGGTATAAGGATAATAAGGTACCGCGATGTGGTTTGACCGATACTTAAAAAAGTAACATAACATACTATCCATGAAAAATAAGGTTCTATTTCTTTTTGATGCGGGATTTTTTTAAAAACATACATACATACAGTAGCAATTGATAGCATAGTTATCATTGGCCATATAATATTCCATTGATCGTCTGATATTATCGGATTATTTCCAAACCATACATACCAACGATTGAAAAAAATGAGTGGCCAAACACTCAACGGTAATATAAGCTGGCTTTGATGATAAAGATAAACCCACTTTTGAATACCTAAGAAATGCAAAAATGAATATCCAGAAAATAACGCCTTAATATAAGACAAAAGCAGTATTGCTATCGAAAAAGGAAGCGACAGAATAAGTAATAATAATTTATGCCATTCTTTTCTCATGACAATAACTAAAAACCATGAAAAAACAACAACTGCTCCGATAATAAAAAATTTTATTGCAATAAAACACCCTAATGCTATCGAGGCTCCTAAAAAATAACCATACGTAAATTTCTTTGAACAAAATCCTTTGGTAAATAAATACAAAGAAGCCAACAAAAATGCTAACTGCATAATATCTAATAATGGAGAATATACGAGTTGATTTGATAATAATTTCTCAAAACTACACCCCGTCATAACAAGGAGTGCATACGTGACCGATTTTAATGCCTGAATTCCAACAATAAAAAGCAATATAAACGACAAGCAATAAAAAAAAAGAATAATTATATGTTCGTTTCCAAATAACAATGCCGATAATCCAATAAGATATCGTCCGAGCGGTGGAGTATCCGGCGCTATCAGAATGGGATTTATCCCTTTTATATATTGGATACCAGCATACGTATTCACCGTTTCATCAGGAATGAATACAGTAGGAGCCTTACTCATGTATTGTGATGAATTATAGAGCTGCTGTAGCCATGGTGCTTGTTCCCAGATATTGCGCTGTGTATATCGATCACGTACCTTATTAAAGGTCATACCAAAAGAAAAAATAAGAACAACGAGAAGTATTACCCGTATGATATTGGAATGGCGCCAATGTAAAATCTCAGTTTTTTTCATATTGGTTCTTCGCTTGTTTTGCAATATATTTTTTGTACGATAATATTGGGTGAAGCGCAGAATAATAAGAAAATAATAATCCATATACCCCATCCATAAATCCTTTATGCCGAAAAAAAAGGTTAATAAAAATACTCATCGGTTTGATCACTGTGTAATAAAACCAATTACCAAAAGAAATTTTTACTCCTTTTTGCTTCATTTCTTTAGCAGTTAACATAGTATATACATCGGCTTTTTTCCAATAAGCATCGGTAGTTCTATATGAATAATGAAGCAATGGTTCTTTCAGATATCCGACTTCCCCATCTATCTCAATCTGCTCATGAACACTCTTACAAGGAAACCTTGCATATCCTCTCTTAACAAGACGGATGACATTATCCGGATACTGACCCCCTTTTCTCAACCAGTGTCCTAAAAAATAATTCCGCCGGGGAATATAGTAGCCGTTGATTAGTTCTTGGTTCCTGGTTGGGAGTTTAGAAAATAAAATATCTTTAATTTCTTGTTTCAATTCTTCAGTAACAATCTCGTCTGCATCAAGCTGTAGAATCCAGTCTCCTCTACATGCATCAAGTGCTTTCTGCTTATTGATATGAAACATCAGAGGATTATCCGTTTGAATTACTTTCGCATTACATTCTTTTGCTATTTCAACCGTCCTGTCTGTTGACCCTCCATCCACCACCACAATTTCGTCCGCAAAATTTCTTATCGACAAAAGACATAGCTTCAGATTTTGCTCTTCATTCCTAACAGCTAATGCAACTGACAATGTTATTTTTTTCTTTTCCATATAAAACCTACGATGAGACAAGCTAATATCAATACTATACCACTAATAACGGTGATGACGTTGGAAATTTTACGCAGTTTGGTATCACGAAATACCACGGTTACGCGACGTTCTCCTTTTTCAACCCAAAAGGTCATAATACCGCGGTGAATTCCGCTTTGAAATTCAATGTCTGTCTTTTTCCCGTCAACCAATACTTCCCATCCGGGAAAATAAATGGTATTTTCCAATAATTCCGCACGTGTTTTGGCGCTAACCTGATATTCATGGACAGTTGTGGTTCTGCTGACTTGCTTTACCATTGCTTCTCCTGATATTACTTCAACTACAGCTTTCGGCGACTGTTCCATAAACCGCGTCGTCCAAATAGGACTACTCTCCCCTGTATCGGTTGTACCTGGATAAATTCTTGTATAAAATGACTCATCTTCTCTCTGGTAGTCTTTCGGACGCCACATGTGAACAGTAGCAAAAATTGAAAGAAGACAAAAAACGATGAATAAAATGTTAGATAGATGCGAGTTACGCCATGCCTGCCGGCAGGCAGGAGTTGCGAGTTTGTTTGCAGTATTTATTACGTAAGAAATGGAAATTCCTCCGATTGCTGCGGCGATAAATGTGGTGAGACTTAAAAATCGCCAAGGAAACTGAAAATTCTGAAGCATGATTATGGCTGCCCACACAGGTTTTGACCATGATGTCATCATAAACAATGAAATAATAAGCAAAAACAAGAAAGCAGAAAGGAGTATCTTTACTTTCTTTTCCTTTGTTTTCCAAACCACGATCAACGATGCAATTACTCCAATCCATTGAAAAAACCCGAGAGATTTCGTTATGATATCGCCTCCTCCGTAGTTCCATGGTGAATAAAAAAACCACGTCCATGGCACGAACCGCTCTACTGCTTCTCCTGCTGTAACTATATTTCTTAGAGTAAATTTTCCTTCAAAAAACGCCGGAACCCAAAAAAATGCGGAAAGGCCAAAGCCAAGAAACAGAGAGTATAGAGTATAAAGCATAAAGTATAGAGATTTTTTGGCTTCTATAAAAAATAAATAAATACTATAAAACCCAATAATGGGTAAAAACATAAGAGCGAGGGCATTATGAGACAAAATAAGTAAAGCGAATGACAAAGATAAACCGAGAGAATAAAAATAGTTCCTGGTTCTTAGTTCTTGGTTCCTGGTTGATTGCTGGTTCTTGGTTAAGGATCGATGAGTATTGATAGCTAGTTTATATAGGAAATAGCAAATTAGGGGCGGAAAAACAAATGCCATATGCTCACCTATTGCCATACGAACATACATATCCACAAACCGATACGGCGCAAATCCATATAACAGAGCCCCAATGACTCCGGCGCGTTTCCCCCACGCTGCACTTACCCATAAATACATACTCAATATACTTGCTATATATGCGAAAACAAAAACCGCTTTTGTAGCATCAACAAAAGAAAACCCTAAAAAATGAAAAAATGACGCACAATAAGATGAAAAAGGATATAAAAACATCAAGACCGGATGACCGTATCCCCAATTCAAATTTCCTGCCCACCGCGGAACCAAAACGCCTTCACTCAGCGCTTTATAAAAATTTGCAATGCGAACGACATGATCCTGTGCATCATGCCCCTGTGGAAGACCCTGATGAAAAAATGCAAGAAGAGGAGTAATAGCGATCAGTACTAAAACAAGGGGCACAAACCACCGCATTATCGTTTTATTCACAGATCCAACCTCCTTTTTTCAATTATAAATCCTGATGGAAGGTTCCACGTCTTTTCTACCGTACCATCTTTTATGACGGTCTCAAGCCATCCTTTATGCCTCCATGGTTCTCCTGTGTCGGGTTCGATCAATAAATACAACAGTCTTTGTTTCTCATTCGGGGGTTCGTACCCGTATTTCTTCATCCCGTACCACGGAATCAAAAAATCGTATGCATAGGTATATATCGGAGGGGTAAAAACCGTAAGGCCAAATTGTTCACCCTTCGCATCAGTAAAAATCACATCTAAGGCATCTTTTTTTCCATTTATTTTATGTACCCCTCCGTAGTCTGAAAGTTCTTTTTTGAAAGAATTGTATGTTTTATTGATATATGAAGCTGCCATAAGTCCTATAAGTGTTATAACCAATATCTGCATTACTAATCCTTTTTGCCACCCATATACAAATACAATTGCGCATAATACCGCATATATCACGGTCAATTCTGATATCCACCATGGCCATAAATCATTTTTATAAAGTAAAAATACTAAAAACAACAATACGGGTAATATAAAAAGAAAACCGACAAATTTCTTTTTAATAAGAGAAATATTTTTATCTAACAGCATCGAAACAGATCCCGCTATCAAAAATCCGGCCATATATATTTTAGGTATATATATAGTTTGAAAAGCACGGAAAAATTCATCAGAAAATATCATCCAGTGGTTTGAAATTATCTTCACATATTCTGCCCACGTTCCGACATACCGTTTTGAACCGTGAAGCGTTACAAATATTCCTTTCAAGTTCAAAAAATCATGCCGAAGATCAAAAAGAATCAAAGGAAGAAGAGGGATGACAAAACCAATCAATCCTAATCCGAGATATTTAACCGGAATCCTCTCCTTCAAACTCCATAAAATATACAGAATTAATGTTGCAATAAAAAGTGTACCTGCAGTGGCTATTTCAAAATGTGCCGTTACCCCAACTATGAAAAAAACGAAAAGAATATTGAAATACTTTTTTTGTAAAACACGATACACAAACCACAGATAGAATATTGTGAGAAATGGTATGACAAACGGGGGCCATGCAAATCTGGAGTTGGAAATAAGTATCGGAGCAAAAGAAAGCAAAAATCCTCCAGCCAATGCTTCCTTTTTCCCAAGAATAGAATGAAAAAATGATAAAAAAAGAACTATCATCACGACACTCAATACAAACATAAGAACAACTGCTCCATACGGATCTCCCTGAAAAATAAAAAACGGAATTGCCAGTAAATAATACCAACCGGATCCTTGAAAAAATCCGCCTTGTCCCCCCACTTCATCTCCTATGAGCGGAAATTTATAACCCACAATGATAGATTTTGCCGCCAGCCAATGTTTCCCCTGATCATACCCAAAAACATAATTCCCATTTATTAGTTCAATGGAACGGGGAAGCGCAGCAAAAATTACAACTAAAAAACAAGCAAGTAGAAAAACAATTGTCTTTTTTTTCATACACTATCAGTCTTTTCTGTCCTTTATTTCTATTGCAGGAGTTCCGTCCAAAAACGTAATGTGTGCGTTATTTCCGTGTGGTATTTCACTGGAAGAGCCTACATAAAGAATGCTTCCATCAAACGTCTCGCTCTGCCAATGAAGAGGACGGAATTCATATTTATCAAATGCATTCCCTTGTTCATCAAAGCTACCGGATTTTGTTCCGCCACCATCTAAATATTTCACTGGATCATATTTCATATAAAAAAGGAAGAACATATAAGGTTGCTCTAATCCTATAGATACAACGACCTTTTTATATGTATCCTTCACTGATTCCGTGTACGTTACTGCCTCTTTGTATCCATATTGCCAAAATTTTGAGTATTCCATATTTGTACGCCCAAAATACTGAAAAAGATAATATACAATATTAAATATCGCAAAACAAAAAACGATAAACAGTAAACATCCGGATAAAAGTTTTTTGTTCTTCCCCGCCTGCGCAGGCGGGGTTCTTAGTTCTTTGACAAAAAGAATTACAGAAATTATTCCAAAGGCGGTAAATATTTGAAATGTCGGTAAAAATACCAAGGTTCGTATAGCATGGGGTAATTGTGTCGTTGGTGAGGCGGCGATGGGAGAAATGAGAAACCAACCAAGTAAAACTTTAGTTCCTGGTTCGTAGTTCTTAGTTTTTAAAAGGGTATATATACCTAAAAAAAGAAATGGTAATTCCCACAAATACAAAAGCCCCATATCAGGAGCATGATGACGCTCATGATCTCCTGTTACAAATAACCACTTAGGTGAAAAATGAACTAAATATCCACGTATGATAATTTTTAAGTACTCCACCCGGCGATTATCAAATAATTCGCCTATTATATACCCGTGAGTTCTATCGTATTCTAATTTTTTAATATTATCCGACAATATCTCAGTTTGTTCACGGAAAGAACTCGTTCCCCGAAGTCTTAATATTGCAGTTTTGTTAAAAAGAACCGGAATAAGCGGCAGAACGGTCAGGATGCCTATAATGAAAAATCCTGCAATGATGTTTCTGTTATCTTTTCGGAATAATAATCTCCGGTATATTACTAACAATATACAGAGAAGAAGAGGAAGAAAAACACGCTGACTATGGTAGGCATACATGCCTAATCCGAAAAGAAACGCTGATAGAAGAAAGACTGATTTCTTCCTAAGTCCGATAAGAAAACAGGTAACAGCCCAAATATTTATGGTAACTCCCGTATTTGCTTCAAACGCGATACGGGAGAATTGAATATGCCATGGAGAGATGGCAAGAAGAAAAGAAGAAAGGAGGGGGAGGATCGTCTTTTGTCTAAACACAAAAAGTTCTTTTACGAGAAAATAGGTTCCAATGACGGCCAATACACCCATAACCGCTGAGGGAAGCCTCGTTGAGCGGGTATCCAATCCAAAAATCGCAACTGTCGGAACCGTCAGATATACATACAGAGGTGGTTTATAATCGTCAAACGAACGAAAAGATAAAGGTAAAAACGTGCCATATTCATCCTTACCTGTCTTTAAAATGGAATATGCGTTATACCCGATGGCTACTTCATCCCAATCAGGACTCGGGGGTACTTGCCCTAACTGATAAAATCGCAACAAGATTGCAATACTAATAATAACAATGAATGCAATCCAATTTTTATTTCTCATAAATGACAAGCACCGGATATCCGTTTAGCAGTTGGATTGTTTTTAGAACTCGCGTATCTTTCATGTTTGCTCCGGCCGGTGCTATATAAAGGCATCTGCCCTGACACACCGTTGGTATATCCTTCACAAAACGCCAGTTGCCAAATCCCCAGACATGATAAAATCCCGATGCATCAAAAGACGCATCTTTGGTTCGTATAAATTCCTGCGGATCAATTATGTTATAAAAAAGCGTATACATATACGGCCGGCCGATACTTTCTGTCATATAAACCGTATCGTAATTTTTGGCTATTGGTGAGATAAAATGCAGTGCTTCGCGATACCCATACTGCCATTCTCCCGAATACATCCAGGGGTAATGAACATAGTAATTAAAAAGATAATAGCTACTATTAAATAAATATAATAATGGAACTACGGTAAATAGGAGATAACGGAGTATTTTTCGATCGACCAAAGAGCTCTTTATAAAATAAATACTTTGGATAATCCCGTATGCGATAAAAATCTGCCAGGTTGGCAATGAATTTAACGTTCGAAGTGCATGGGGAGTTTCACGGGCTGTGGCGGCAGGAAGGATGGAAACTAAAAGCCAATAAAGCAGAAATAGACCGACAGAAGGAAAGCTACGAATTAATCCGAATATTCCAATAACTAGAAATGGCGCTTCGATAATATACAATTGCCCTACATCCTGTATCGAAAATTTAGGATTCCCATCACCTTTAATAAAAAGATAATCCGGCTGAAAATGATCTAAATAATGGATGATAAAACTTCTCGCATATCCTACACGACGGTTATAAATAATTTTTGCCCACCAAGCGTTCCCCGATTCTTCTATTCTTCTGTTAGAAGTATGTACTACTGAAGAATCAGTAAATATATTTACTTCGGCAAACCGTAACCGGGCTTCTTTGGAAAAAAGATGCGGTATGATAGGGAGAAGCGCGATAACGGCAATCAAACAGCCGACAGCAATATGCTTCCATTGATTTTTCATGGACTTCCAAAAAATTACCAACACTCCAATTCCAAGAAATGGGACAAAATATCTACTGCTGTTAAATGTGTAAATTGCAAAAACAAACGGGAGAAGTGCTCCATACCAGACTATTGGTTTTCTCATTGCACAAAATACAAGATATATTCCTAACACAACAAAAAAAAGCGCTATATTTGCCTCGAATCCGGCGCGCGATAGATTAATGTGCCATGGCGAGATTGCCAAAAGAAAGGAAGAAAGAAGAGGAAGGTGTTCAAGTGTTGCGAGTGACGCGTTACGAGTTATGTTTTTATTAAGCCTGCCACCCGTAACCCGCCACCCGTAACGGAATAACTCTTTCACAAGGAAATAGGTAAGTAGCACGGTCAGTGTTCCAAATAGTGCGGATGGGAGACGGACCGCTAATTCATTGAGCCCAAACATTGCCACAAATGGCACGGTAAGATATATCGACAATGGGGGTTTGTAATCACCATAGGCTATAAACGTATCAAGAGGAAGAAATCGTCCGTGTTCATCCTTGCCGGTTTTGAGAATCGAATATGCATTATATCCTATGGATACTTCATCCCATGACAAAGAAGGAGGATTTACCGGAATCTTATAGGTTCGAAGGAAAAAGGCGATACATGTGATTGCGAAAAGAATAAGAATGGGTTTGGTAAATAATTTCTTCATAATGAAGTATTTGCTTCAAGCGGACCTTTTGGTACTACTAGTTTAAATGCCGGCGATCCGTCACGCCAGCGTATTATCTCTATTATCTCTTCAGGCTTGGCAACACACTCTCCTCTGTCGATAAATAACGCGTTCTTACTCTCCACCATATTTCTGTATTTTGAAGAACCGGACGGGCAAGGTATGGCAGCAAAAAAGTAATTCTGCATCCAGTTGTCATCGGTATCCCGGGGAGAACCGAGTGCCTGATAGAGTCTTGGGTCAATCGGCCAATAGAAAAGCATATCCTCTAATATTTTCTGTGAAATAATCACATCATATGAAGGAGCATATTTTTTTATGGCTAAAACAAGATCCTTGTATGGATATTCTCTTCCATAGGGAAGATGTATCGGCTGGTGGATAAACATCTGATGAAGGAAAAAAATAAGATTTATACTATATAAAATACCAATAATACTCCATCCTACTAACGTTCCTTTATGTGAAGGCATTCTTTGGGAAAACCATTGTATGGTGGTTGTGATGCCTTGAGCAATAACTATAAAAAATGGGAATAACGCAATGAGAAATCTATGGATATTGGGCGATTCACCAATAGTCAATGAAAGCCCGATTACTGATGAGACTGTCCAAATTATCAAAAAAGCCGTATAATGGGGCGGTTTTCGTATATACGTGATGAGTCCAATCCATAGAAAAAATAATTCAATAAAATAAAATATTCCAACGGAGGGAATCAGTTCCCGCAAGGGTTGTTGCGCCTCATGAAACAAAAAATTATATGAGAAATACTCTTTGAGAGTAAAACCCATATATTTTCCATATGCATATACTTTATTATGAAAAATTCTTGCAATAAACGGAGGGATATGCAAAACTCCGTCTTCTCTGATTTGTTCTTCTAACGGCAACATGATCGTGGGATTGGATAAAACGCTTATCTGACCATATCGAGTACCTCCAGCTAATACCTGCCAACCGATTATTGATAAAAAGGCAATACAATATATCCCTATGGAAAACCACATTCCTGGAGAGTATTTTTTTCTGTCTTTAAAAAGTAAATATGGGAAAAAAAACGGCATAAAATGTTGAGGAGTCAAGTAGCAGAATGATGAGGCTATAAGACAAATAAATGAAAAAACAAGCCATAAAAGTCTTTTTGTATTTACCCATCTGATATATCCAATAATAACTATAAGAAGGAGTGTAAATGAAATTATTGGATTGCTTTGTACTCGTGATTGTACGATCAACACCGGAGAAAAAGCTGAAACACCCGATGCTAACAGAGAAAGATCGCGCCTTTTTGTTACGACGAAACAACATATATATACAGCAATAATTGTAATTACGCCAAATATTGCGCTTGGGAGACGAACTGCCTGTTCTGTCAAACCATAGAGTTTTATAAAAGGAATGGTTATATACGCATATAATGCCGGTTTATCATCTCCGTACGAGTGAAGACTCAAAGGAAATAACTTGCCATATTCATCTCGGCCTGTTTTAAGGATTGAATATGCATTATATCCAAAAGCAACTTCATCGGCATGAAATCCTTCAGGAATTTCTCCGAGACGGTAAAACCGTACACAAAATCCCAACAGCAAAATACAGATAAACGCCGCTTTTTGCCAAAATTTCATACATCTCTGGAATGAAGATCGCTCCTGTAGTATGATTATACCGTTAAATCGTTTTTTTCACCAAACGGAATCATTTATGAAATCGTACGTGATCCTCTTTTGTGTTTCTTTGATGCTTTCCATAGTCATCTTTATACCATTCTCTCTTAATATTAACCACGCACTTCCAAATATCATCGACCCTCTTTTTTATGCATGGAACTTATCTCATAATGCCAATAACATGTTTGGCGGGATGAATCGATTGCTCAACACAAATATATTCTATCCTTTGACAAACACCCTCGCCTATTCAGATACGCTGTGGGGACAAAGTATCATCACGAACCCAATTATATGGCTGACAGATAACCCAATTCTTGCAGAAAATGTAGCTGTTTTGATTTCATTTCCGCTGGCTGCTATTTCAATGTACCTTTTATCGTTATATCTTACCCGAAATATTGTGGCTTCCTGCATATCCGGAATATTTTTCGCTTTTTCCTATCCCCGTCTTTCTCAAATAGGCCACCTCCCGACGATAAGCAGTCAATGGCTTCCTTTATATATACTATATCTATTTAAATTTCTCGATGAAGGAAAGCGGATTAACTTTTTCCTTTTATGCTTCTGGTATACGCTTTCAATCGCTTCCAGTATTTATTTTGGTATCTTTCTCATACCAATTACCATAATTATAGTAATCGCGGACTTTTTTAAACGAATCCGAACCCATACATTTTATACATATAAAAATAGAATAATCGCAACGTTTCCTTCCATTATATTTTTCCTAATCATATTAGTCGTCGTCGTATTTCCGTATATCCGCCTAAGGGTTGAGAGTCCTGAATTAAAACGTAGCATTGATGATATGACTCACCTACGCGCTGCTCCGATAGATTATATAAGTATACTTCCTACAAGTCTTATCGCTTCTTATTTACCGAAACGAATGAACGAACACGTCTTGTATCCGACACTCACCGTTATCACACTTGCATTTCTTGGTATTATTCTAACTTGGAAACGTAATCGATACATGATTGTAATATGCATTGCTATAGCAGTTTCTTCTGTAGTGTTGTCATTGGGAAACGAACGGTCTTTTTCCTTGGGATCGTTTTCTACAGGCACATTGAAGCTTCCGTATTATTATCTGTATAAATTATTTCCGATTTTACAAGCCGTTCGGGTGCCTGCGCGCTTTGGTATTTTCGTTATACTGTCTTTAAGCGTACTTGCGGCATGGGGTATCGACAGCATCATGAAACAAAAACATTCCAGGTGGATTATTGGCATTCTTCTTTGCGTTTTTATTATCGAAATATGGCAAGTAAATACTCCATTTGTCTCCGTACCTCTTAAAAATTCCATTCCGGATGTCTATATATGGATCCGCCAACAACCAGAACCTATGGTACTTGCAGAACTACCGGTCTCATTGTTTTATCACGGAAAAATCATGGAAGATCAACTAAATATACCCTATGATATGCTTCAAAAATCTGATACCTACGCTCTGGAAACATATAGAGTATATTTTTCTGCATTTCATAAAAAAAGAATTTTGAACGGATATAGCGGCTTTTTTACGGATAGTTATAATAGACTTACAGAAACGTTGGAAAACTTTCCTTCCGAAGATACAATTCTCACTATGCAAAAAATTGGTATCACTCATATAATAGTTCATAGTATGCAATATGAACCTATTAAAAGAAAAGAAATACTTACACTCCTTACCTACTCATCACTTATATCTCTTTCCTACAGTAACTCAAATGATCTCGTGTTTATGATTCATAAAAAGAAATAAATCCATGAAAAAACTATTGCCATTTAGTGTCATTATCGGCATTGTCTTTATTTTTTTCTATAAAACTATTTTTTTTGGGAAGATTCCTTTCCCGGGTGATTTACTTCTTTCCACCTATGCTCCCTGGCGACATGTATCCTATTTCGGATATGTAGCCGGTGCAGTACCAAGTAAAGGTCAATATTTCGATGTGATTCGGGAGCTTTATCCTTGGAAAACAGAAGTGTTGCGCCAGATAAAAGAAAAAACCATACCTCTGTGGAATCCCTACAATTTTTCAGGAAGCCCGCTTCTGGCCAATTATCAATCGCAAGTCTTCTACCCTCTCGGAGTTCTCTATGTACTACTTCCACAGATAACCGCTTTGACATTATTAATTATTCTTCAACCGATACTCGGAGGAATTTTCATGTATCTATTTGCGACAACTATAGGAATAAGTACTGCAGGAGCTATTATTGCCGCCGTAGCATTTAACTTTTCCGGTTTTGCAAACGTCTGGATGGAATTTAATACGGTCTGGCATACCATTTTATGGCTTCCGCTCCTTCTTTATTTAGTGGAAAAAGGAATACAAAACAAAAAATTTACGTTCGGTCAGCAGTTTTTATTTATGTTTGCTCTTTTCTCCTCCATCACCGGAGGTCATCCTCAGGATTTTATTAATACATTTCTTTTTTTCATCATCTATTTACTACTCCGCATAGGAACAAAAAAAGATTGGATCTGGAAGAAAAAATTTTTCTTCATCTTTAATCCTTTATCATTCATTATTATTATTCCCTTCCTACTGGCTGCTCCACAGCTGTTACCTACTATTGAACTATTCAAAAATTCCGCCCGGGTACCTCATGATTACCAATTCGTCATAAAGATGCTTTTTCAGCCGTGGCAATTGGGACTTATTGCTGTACAGGAATTTTTCGGAAATCCTGCAACGAGATCAAATTTCCTTTCCAATACGTATGTCGGAAAAGCTATATCAATCGGTGTTGTTGGGTTTTTCCTTTCGCTTTTTTCATTCCGTTTATGGAAGCGCTCATGGCATATGACTTTTTTTATCATAGCTACCTTTGGATTACTTTTATATACGGTGAACACCCCTTTAGCAAAAATATTCTATCTATTTCCCATACCCATTCTTTCAACAGGTACTCCTACAAGAGTACTATTTCTTTTTTGTTTTTCTCTTTCAATTTTAGCTGGATTTGGATTCGATGAATTGTGGAAAATAAAAAAAATACTTTGGAAACCAATCGGAGTTATTGGAATTATTATAGCGTTTCTTTGGGGATTTGCTTTTTTTCATCCTACGTTTCCGGGCATAACATACACGCAAACATCATTTCAAACTATGAGAAAAGCTATGTTTATCGCAACCAGTTTTATCGGATTGTCAATTTTATTAATTTTTGTCGGAAAATGGAAAAAAATTGCACGGTATGGTTTTGTTGGGCTTGTTTGTCTCGAACTGCTGTATGGATTTAACAAATTTAATCCGCTTGTCCCAAAAGAACTCGTATTTCCAGACAATCCACTTATAACGTATTTTCAAAGTATTGGGGGAATAGATCGTATCTGGGGGTACGGTACTGCACAGGTTGAAGCAAATTTTGCTACCCAATACCGGCTTTTTTCCCCTGACGGCACAGATCCTCTCAACCTCAAATGGTATAACGAATTCATCCAGGCCAGCAGAGACGGTAATATCGCAAAAACATTTAACCGAACCACACGATCAGATGCTCAATTAGCTCCCGGATATGGCGCACGTGACCTTCCGGATAATCCGTACAGACTGCGCGTCATGGATAGTCTCGGTGTAAAATACGTCATTGACCGGTCGGAGAATCCGAAAGACAGTACGACATTTCCCAAAGATAGGTTTAAAGAAATCTGGCGTCAGGCAGACTGGACAGTTTATGAAAATTTGAAGAGTGCGCCAAGATATTTCTTCACTGACACTTTTATTACATATAAAACACCGGAAGAATTTGAACAAAAATTTTTTGCATCTACTTTTGATCCGAGTAAAACTATTTTACTCCTAAAAAAAGACACATCTTCTCTACCTACACTCAAACATGGTCCAGCAAAAGTAGAATTAGTTTCATATAAACCAAATACAATTATATTTAAGACAATGTCAGACTCAACCCAACTCCTTTATCTTTCTGATACGTATGACTATGGATGGAATGCGACAGTTGATGGAAACAAAACCACTGTTTATAAAGCAAATTATGCGTTCCGGGCTGTAGTCGTTCCGGAAGGCTCTCATACAGTCTTATTTTCATATCAACCAAACTCATTTACATCAGGAGTTCGTGTAACTCTTCTTGGTATTGGACTTCTTACTATTTTCTTTCTTTGGCAGTATATTATATCTTTTCAAAATACTAAACAAATCAAGAAGGATAATTGATCCAATCATTTAATTTCTTCTATATAACTTTCCTTTACACATCTTTCCCAATCATCGAGAGTTACTGCGCGGAATATCACATCTTCTTTTTTGTCTTTTATTTCGAATTGAGACGGGATAAAAATTTTCGGAAATTCTGAGGGTGCACCAATATACAGAATCTTTTTATTTCGGTCTACCGATAAATCAGTTTCAGGAAAAGATGAAACAAAATAGATGTTTTCTATCTTTTTAACTCTAATCCAACCATTCGGTTCCACAATTCTTTCGATACTTTTATCTGTCTGATACAGGAATGGGTCAAATTTTGTATAAAATAAATAAAATATATACTGTTTTGCATCGTTTACTCTACTTGAAACATAAATTTCATCATATACATCTTTTATTTTATATATATTAGTAACTAATTCTTCATACCCATAATGTGAATACCTCGAAAATGAATTAGGATAGTAAGAAAAATATTCTACTTCGAAAAAAAATGTTTCAAATAACAGAAGAACTACAATGGGTATGAGAATTAAACGTCCAAAATATTTTAATAACTTTCCTAATCCATATGCCGCAATAAACTGAATAAAGGGTAATATGATAAAAAAACGACCATAATGACCATCGCCAGTTACAGAATCTGGTATAGGCGCTGCAAGAATAATAGCAAGCAAAAATAACGAATATATATTACGAAAAGAAAGTATTGCGTAAAATATACCAATGCAAAAAAGAAAATACTCTACGGAGAGTAGTAATCCCCTTGGTGGGAGCATTGAAAATTGAGTTATCGTTCCGTGAGAAAAAAGAATTTCAGATGAAAAATGTCTAACGTAATTGACTGCTAATTTAGATCCAAAAGTCAAGTATTTATTAAACGTTACTTTACATATCAGCGTTGGATAAATTTTTTGACAAGCCCCAATCTTTTCATTCAACAAATCAATTGTTCCACTGTCTTTAAAAATATTAACCTGCCCCATTCTTACACCAATAGAACTTGATTGTGATGAAAGTAGATAGGGTACAGTAATACACAAAAATATACAAAAACCTATTACTAGCTGTTTGCGTGTCACTTGAAATCTTTGATACTGAATAAAGCTGACAAACATCAAACACAATGGAGTAACGACCAAATAAGCAGGATATGCGTAAATCGTTAATGCAAAAGAAACAAATGAAGAAATAATAAAAATAAATCTTTTTTTAGCATAGAATGCTAACACCATTCCCATACAAAGAAAAAACACTCCGGATACAACAACCATGGCTACCCGACTCATACCGATATGCCAAGGATTTACCGCAAGGAAAAATGCCGCCATAAAAGCAGACACTCTGGAAAAACCTAATTTCCTAGCTATTAAATACAACAATAAGATGGTAATAGTTCCGAGTGCTGCTGCAGGAAATTTAAGCCAAAATGGTGTCATACCAAATACAGGCAACAGCGGAAGAAGGAGATACGTATATACAGGCGATCGATAATCTCCGAACCCTTTGAATGAAAAAATTGGATATTGTTGTCCCCACTGATCCTTTCCAGTCTTGAGCAGACTGTAAGCATCGTAGCCTGTATTAACTTCATCATCAGTAAGTCCGGGAGGTATATCTCCTAATTTATAAAAGCGTAATATCCCGCCTATCAAGAGAATAGTCGCAATAATAATAACGAAAATCCAATTTTGCTTATTTTTCATACATAATCTTGTCATAGAGACTATACACTATGTTTCCCGAAGGATCTCTGATATCCAGTAATCGCTTTGTACCGGGCAGTATCTCACTAGGCGTACCAACATATAATGTATTTGCATCTGCAACTGAATCTGACTTCATATATGAATGGAATTCATATTTACCAAATGCATTTCCTTCTTCATCAAATTTACCGGATTTTGTTCCGCCAAATGCAAGGTATGTTGCCGGATCATAACGAAGATAGTACAAAAAGAATATATATGGCTGATCAAGTGTTGTTGACACAACAACTTTCTCAAACTTATCCTGCAGAGACGTAACTTTTTCTACAACCTGTTCATGACCATATTGCCAATCCAGCGCATAATCTATAGGCCCGTGTATATAATACTGGTGAAGATAATAGAAACAACTAAATAGTACGACTATGGCTGTGATGCCGATAAACAATTTTCTAAATATTTGTTTCGTCTGATAAAGCCGGTTATATAATCCACAAAGGCCTATGGCAACAAATATCTGTGGAGTCGGTAAAAATATCAATGCCCTCACCGGATGAGGCAACATGTGCGTAATTGAAGCAGCAAGAGGTGCAAAAAAAAACCACAAGATAAGAAGCTTTGTTCCTGGTTCATGGTTCTTAGTTTTTAGAAGTATAAAGATTCCACAGAGAAGAAATGGTAATTCCCAAAGATACAGAAGCCCTACACCGGGTGCGTGATATTTCCCCTGAACTATTTCGGAAACGAAGAAATTGGGATTATAATGCTCCAAATATCCTTTTATGATTATCGAAATATTCACAAAACGGTGATTGTGATACATATTTGAATATGGGATATGAAAATTGATATCCGCCTGTCTCCATGAAACATTCCGCTTTATTAACGTCTCATCATCAAGCGCGCTGACTCCGCGCGCCCGCACAAGAGCCGTAGATGAGAGAGAAAGCAATAAAAACGGGATACAAATTATAAAACATAAGAATATGCCGGACAAAAAAATGAGTTTATTTTTCAAAATATCCCGATAATATAATACTGAATAACTGATGAGAATTAATGGTACAAAAACCCGAGAGCTATGATACAACCACACCGATAAAGCGAGTGTTATAAACCCGATAATAAATAACCACTTACATTTCGGGGCTCTCAAAAGACATGTAATTCCTAACACGATAAAAAAAACCGCAATATTTGCTTCATAAGCCGAACGGGAAAACTGTAGATGCCATGGTGAGATGGCAAAAAGAAAGGAGGAAAGAAGGGGTATTAGTTCATGGTTCATGGTTCCTAGTTCTTGGTTCTTTGTCTTTGGAAATAACTCCTTTACCAGAAAGTATGTCAATAGCACTGTCAGTGTTCCAAAGAGCGCTGAAGGGAAACGTACGCTAAAATCATTCAATCCGAACACTGCAATACCAGGAACTGTAAAGTATATATAGATGGGTAGCTTATAATCATCAAATGACTGAAAAAGAAGAGGAAATCTTCTATTATATTCATCTTTGCCGGTCTTCAGGATTGAATATGCGTTATAACCAATAGCTGCTTCATCAGCGTTGAGGCTTGTTGGGACTTTGCCTAATCTATAAAATCTTAACGTGGCCGCAATTATTACTATCAATATCAATACTATCCATTTGTATTTTAATCGCATATATATATCACCTATTCCTGGGGAAAAACAAGTATAAAAGCCAATGTTCCGTCTTCTCTCAATATTCTTTTTTGTTTAAGAAGAGGAGAAATCTTACATACTCCGCTATTTACATAAAGAACTCGTCCTGTCTTTGGAAGACTATCATCGTCATTGATTGATGGACATGGTTGTGGAGTGAAAATAAATTTTCCAAATCCTCCATAGTTCTTATCTTTCGGAGATCCTTCTTTTTGATACTTATCGGGATCATATGACATGAAAAAAAGTACGTGCGGATATATTCCTCCTAATGATTTTGTGATAACAATGGTATCATACTTGTCATACTCAGCTCGGACAGTCTGCATCATTTCTTTAAATCCATTAAATCTATATATCGTCTCATGCGATGAACCATGAATAGTATATTGATGCAAAAAGTATGCAAAATTAAACACTAACCCGAAACCGATAAGTATCATAAAAATCTTTTTCTTTGTATGTTTGTATGTGGAAATAACCTTCATAATCCCAAAACTTGCCATCACCTCCAACATAGGAAACATAACCATCACTCTTTGTATATTGGGAATATCATCTACGGTTATCGATGCTGCTATAGGCGCTATAAATAACCAAATAAGAGGTATTGTTAATAAAACATTTTTCTGTATACATAGATATATAAAACCGATAATGATGAAAGGCAATTCAACAAGATACACCAAACCCATGTTTGGCACTTTATACCATAAAGGACGACCACCGGATAAAAATAGGAACTTCCCGGTAAAATAATCAAGGTAATTGGATGTAAATGTGAATACATAATTAATTATTTTGTTATGGTAAAATCTACAAACAAATGGGATAATATTTTTTGTACCGTCCTCCCGTATCTGTTCTTCTAAAATTAATTTTGTTTCGGGAAATCCAAATATGCTTACCTGACTAAACCTCCCTGTACCGCCTTTTATGACAAACACGAGTAAATATGAAATAAGACCAATAACGATACAATATAAAATACCCGTAAGTTTGAATTTTATAGTGTATAATTTGCTGTCTCTGATTTTCGCTGCAACGATGCCAAGAAGAAGCAAAGGCACAAAAACACGAGATGTATGATAAAAATAGAAACTCATTACCAAAAAGATACTACCAATAGTCAAAAAACGGATTTGTTTTTTATCCAAAGCGTGCACTATAGAGGTAATGCCTGAAAGGATAAAAAACAAGGAGACAATAGCCTCTGCGCTTGCTCGCGAGGATACGACATGCCATGGAGCAATTGCTAGAAGAAAACTACTAAGGAGTGCAATTGTATTATTTTTGCTTATCACTTTAACAAGGAAGAAAAGCGCAATGACCGAAATTGTTCCAAATAAAGCCCCCGGCAGTCTTGTGGCAAATTCATTGAGACCAAAAATCGCAATCGGGATTATAGTAAGGTAGTGATAGCCGGATGGTCTGTTATCACCAAACATGTCAACATACAGGGGAAATCTGTTTCCATGTTCATCCTTACCGGTCTTCAATAAAGAATATCCGTTATATCCAAGTGACGCTTCATCGATATGAAATCCGGTGGGATATTGAGATAAACCATAAACCCTCAAAACGCCAGCAAAAAGAGTAATAATGCAAAGTGCGATCGGAAAGAAAGATAAATATTTTTTCATACGTACTTACAATAGTATAAATGTTCTTTTTACCAAAATACAGTGATACAAAATTGCTATTCTTTTCATATAGTGAGTAGTATACTACGCACAAGAGCACTTTTTATCTTTATGAAAAAAACAGGATTTATTCTTACAGCAATCCTTTTGCTTGCAGCATTTCTTCGTTTATGGAACCTTGGATTAGTTCCTTCAGGAATAACAAACGATGAAGCTAGTTCCATTTATAATGGTTATAGTATCATGAAAACCGGAAAAGACATTACAGGAACATACCTTCCACTAACTACACAAATAGACAATTCATTTTCACCCGTTCCCTTGTATGTCATAGCGCCGTTTGTTGGTCTCTTTGGATTGTCGGCTTTTGCCGGAAGATTACCATTTGCTCTTGCAGGCATCCTTATGGTCTTTTTTTTATATAAAATTGTATTGCTACTTTTCAAAAACAATACTCTTGCTCTTATGTCTGCATGTGTATTAGCAATTTCACCATGGCATATCCATATGTCAAGAATTGCGTATGAACCCACCTTAGCGCTCTTTTTTATGCTTGCAACACTCTACAGTATCATCCGGTACAATAAATCAAATCAATTGCTATTATCACTTGTTCCGTTCACATTATCATTTTATTCGTATCATGCGACTAAACTATTTCTGGTTTTGTGGTACCCCGCCACACTCTATTTTATTTGTAAACTATATCCAAAGATAAACAGAAAATCTGTTCTATATTGTATTCTCGGATATATTCTTATACTTGCATCGTTTTTTATATTCATGAAAACTCAAACAATAGACCGCAAAAAAATATTTATTTGGAATGATATGCCTCAACTGTCAAGGTTAGTAGATTGGGAGCGGGGAACCAATCTTGCTCCGAGATGGATCCAGCCATTGTTTAACAATAAAATTACCGCGATGTTTCGCATTGCACGCGAAAATTATCTTGAGGCTTCTTCACCCCAATTTCTTTTTTTATATGGAGAAACATCGGGGTTGGCACAGATTTATGGAACTTCATGGCGCGGAATGATGTATATTATTGAATTACCTTTTGTGCTCTTAGGATTATATTATCTATTCAGAAATCATAGATTAAAGGGGCACTATATCCTTATTTGCCTTATTCTGTCACCTTTACCGGCAACATTTACTTCTGACCGGTCATATGGAGCCCGCGCAATAATGATGCTTCCTTTTCTTTCTGTCATTGCCGGATTAGGAATATATATGTTTATTAGAAAAATTTCCGTTCATTATAAAACATGGTTTAAGCCTATTATTTTCATAGTAATAATACTTTATGGTTACCTTATTTGTTCCTACGTTTATCAATACCATTATAGGTATAGTTTATACGGAGCCGAATCATTTTTTCAAAGCGTCAAAGATCTTGCAATTTATATTCGCGAGCGATCGCCCTTTTTCCAAAACATACTTCTTGTGGACGGTGGTGGATTTATTCACCAATATGCATTTTATAATAAACTATCTCCCGAAGATGCACATGCGCTTTTTACGATGCCTAAACCGAAACATCTTAATAAATTATATTTCTTAGATTCCTGTATTGAAAAACAGGATACTATTTCCTCTATTTCGGACCTTATTAGTCCAGGAACATTGTATATAACTCCGGCACTGTGTCACCCAAATGTAGAACCAACTCAGGTCATACGGGATGTAGGCGATCTTCGAATTATGCGAAAAATATTTGAAAATCCAATAGTCAACAATCAATAGTCTAAGAATAATCGAAACGCCGTATAAATATAGTTATACACAAAGGCAATGCATTTATAAACCCTCGAAGTATTTCTGAATTTCCTTTTACTAATTCCCTTGCCACCCATAGAGGGGTCCACAATATATGAAGGAGTAACTGTGACATAGGTGCGTGCTTCCAGATAAAATATAATTGATTACGGAATGCGATACGCTTAATTTCCTTTTCTGAATATTCTTTTTTTATTTTTCCTTCTTCGTGGAAATGATGAATAATGCTTTTTGGTTCAAAGAGTATTCGGTACCCTTTTTTTTCTGCCCGGTATGAAAGATCAATGTCTTCCCAATAGAATGGATTAAATACCGGATCCATACCTCCTAACTTGTTCCACATGGAACGCCTGAAAGCACTACTTCCTCCGGATACCCACGCAGTGTCGGTTTTATCAACTTCTCCCCGTTTATGGATATAAAATCCTTTTTCCCACCACCCGATTCCTCTTCCCCGTAATACAATTTTTCCGCTTTCCACACTTTTGTCCATACAGCCCACTGCAAACACTTTTGGATCAGAAAAATGAGGAAGTATTGGCTTTAAGAAATTCTTTTCCGGCTCAACATCGGTATTGAGAAGTACGACAATATCGGAAGTTGCCGCTCTCACCCCTGCATTTACAGTCGATGCAAAACCCTTATGCTCTGTCGTCCTGACAATTTCTATATTAGGAAAATTATCCTGTATATATGGAATAGAATCGTCCGATGAATGATCATCTACTATGATAAAAGACGCATTGTCCGAATTTTTTACTATCGTTGGCAGATGCTTCTTTAGAAGTTTTGCCCCATTCCAATTCGGAATAATAACAGATACTATTGTTTTATTAATGAAAACCATATTACTCCTTTGTGTTAATATTTATTATATATTTTCTGCAAAATTGTTCATCGGAAAGCTTATTAATTTCTAAATCCAAAAATGTAATATCTTTAACATATCGAGACAACGTATAGGCTGAACATAATTGATCGTTAAAAATATTATATATCGATCCGCTATCTGCTAACTGAACAATCGTATGAGCTTCCGTATTCTTTAATCCATGGCAAGTAAAATCTGCCGATGCAATAATAACGGTATTTTGTGACAATTGATTCCTTAAACATGATGTGAAATGGATCGAATCAACGGAATAACCATTTACATTTCTGTATTGCGTACTTAATTCCTTATGTGTTTTAATTGTGTATTTATCTGTATAAAATAAATATTGATTAAATAAGTTAATATTCGGTTGATAATGCATGACATACGTTACAATACCTTTTTTCTGTATTCTTTGTAAATATTCAGACAGTATCCTTCCGCTAAAACCAAAAGCTTCCGAGTTGGCAATAGGATTTCTAAAAAAATAGATTGTTAAAAAATTGACAGTAAAAATTACATATAATATTGCTGTGATTGATGCAACGAATATTTTATATTTTTTTGAGGAATCAATCATATAATAAACTCCATATGCGATAATAAATAAAAGAACTGGATATAATAATGAAGATCTGAGGGCAAATGTCATTCCATCAGTACTCAAAACTGAAGGAATCGGAGCAATAAGAACAAATAAAATTAAGAAGAGGAACTGTTTTCGACAATTTTTATATAACCCCAACAATCCCAGCAACAATAAAACAATTTCAAAACTATAAAACCATCCGTGAAATCGCAAAGTGAATGTGGCTCTTCCTTCACCCGTCATAAATAGTATTACGGGAGAAAAAACATTGAGATATCTTTCCAAAATAATTTTTGTGAAAACGATATATTTATTGGTGTAAATATTTGTTAATACGGTTGGCACGGAAAGTTGTCTTTCCAAACCTACCTGCCCTGCGATCATCGAGTGATTGGGAGTTAAGAGTTCGGATACCCTGCTTCCTACGTATTGAAACTTAAGTAAATATATAAAACCAATTGTTGCTAAAATGACTCCGGTTACAAGTATAGAATACTGCAATATATACTTTTTTTTATTAATAAATACATATGAATATGCTGTAGCGATAATTAAAAAAACAGGAATAATTATTGACGTACCCATGTAGCTAAACAAACCAAATAAAAATAACGGGAACGAAAGAAGTAGCCACCATTTTTTTGCAATCATCAGTATCAACAGTGCAGAAAAAATAAAAAAAATGGCCAACGGAGCTTCAAAGCTTGTCCTTCCGAAATATATTGCCCAGGGATTAAGAGCGATAATTATTCCAAGAATTAACCCGTATGATTTATTATGGAATAATTTATACCCGACGCAATACAAAACTAAACAAAATAGTACGCTAACAAAAGCATATGGCAGCCTTGCATGAAAAAGCGACAATGAAAGATTCCCTAAAATCGGAGAAAAAATAATATATGGAATTTTTGCTACAGGCAAGAAAAAATTGGATGGAGTGTAGACTATGGTAAGTAATGGTATCGTTTCGGTCAAATCTTTTCCGGAATAATATAAAGATTTTGCAGTCAGAACATAATAGAGTTCATCATCCGCAATACCGGTTGGAATCCGATCAAGCCATAAAAAGCGCATGAATGAAGCGATCATGAAGATAATGAATAATTGAACACCGTGAGTTCTAAAAAAACTTGACACTCTCTTCATAGTTTCCCGTCCCCTTCAGCTATATATATTGCCGGTGTGCCGTCCAAATAGTAAATCGTACGTAGAGGGATAACGGTTTTTATAAATTCATCCGGCGTACCTACAAATAACGTATTGGTAGAATGTAAATCTTCCGCCCGAAATTTATGAAATTCGTACGAATCGTATTTATTACCCTCTTCTTCCCAGCTTCCGGATACTGTTCCACCCTGTCTAAGGTATGCACTCGGATCATATCTGGAATAGTATAAAAGAAAAATATACGGCCATTCAAGACTTGATGAAACGATTATCCGATCATATTTCCCTTTATTTGTTTGGAGATATTTAGTCAGTTCTTTCCTCCCATACACCCAATCTTTTGACCGTTCTATAGGAAGATGAATCATATATTGATGAAAATAATAATAGGAAGAAAGAACTATCAAAAAACTCACTCCGGTAAAAAGAAACATTCCCGTTATTCTTTTATCTTTTAAAGAATAAAAAACATAATATATTCCAATGGCTGTTATGATCACTAACGGAATTACCATGCTATATACGCGTATTGCATGAGGAATATCCCATGTAACAGATGCTGGAATTGGAGCAATCAATAACCATCCTATGATAAGAAGTACTTCTCGCTTTCCATATTTCCGAACCAGATAATACAGCCCCACAGGAATAAAAGGAATCATAAAGATATAGCAAAGTCCTACAAACGGCGTATGGTGCTGTTTTTGATCATAGTCAAAAAAAAGAAACGTCGGGGAAAAATGTGTCAAATACCCTCTCACCATGATATCTGCAGAGGTAAAAAGTCTCGTGTCATGGAATAATCTCCGTGTCAGATTTATCCGTAATTTAGCGTCATCAAACATTTCTTGTTCTTTATGCTGAAATATATCATACGCTTCCTTTGTATTAAAAACGCTCGTTGCCTTAAAACGGATATGTATATTATTAAAAAAAGTATCCCGAAAGAGGAGGAATCCGATAAGTCCTGCAATTATTCCCATCCCGATAATGTATTTTCTCGATAACAGACGCAATTCCTTCCAATACAATACAATGCATGTTAATCCTAACAATGGGGCAACAATACGAAAACTTAAATATGAATATGCAGATAACCCAAAAGAGAGGACGGATATGAAAATGATCCAGGATTTTTTATGAATTCCTTTGAGAAATAAAACAGCTCCGAGTACTAAGAAAAAAAGCCCGACATTTGCCTCTGCTGCCATCCGGGAAAACTGTATATGCCACGGTAGAATTGCTAATAAAAAAGAAGAAAGAAGAGCAACAAGTTCGTAGTTCCTAGTTCCTAGTTCGTAGTAGGAAATTTTTTCCTTACTGCTTCCTGTTTTCTGCCCATACCACAATAGCTCTCTTGTAAGAAAAAAAGTCAATAACACCGTCAACACTCCCAAAAAAGCAGAGGGGAACCTAACAGCAAAATCATTATAGCCAAACAGAACAATCGATCCAGTGGTCAGATACGTATAAACAGGAAGCTTATAATCATCAAGTGAACGAAAATACAACGGCAGAAACATACCGAACTCATCTCGGCCTGTTTTTAAAACCGAATATGCATTGTAACCATACGCAACCTCATCCCAGTTGAGAGATGGAGGCACATTTGGGAACCGGTAAAAACGAAAAAATGCTGCTATAAGCAACACAATACATATTCCTATCTTAGTACTATTTTTACTAATTATTTTCATATTTGACGCTTACCGTATGTGCGCCTTTTTGGATAACTATTCCCATAAAAAGATAGTTAGTCCGAATTATCGGTACTTGTAAATTATCTACGTATGCTTTCCATCCGTTGTGATATAGGTTTCCGATATATAATAACCGCGGTGTCTCAGTTTGTACTGATATATTTATTCGATTATCACCGTACGCTGTAATGTGTGCATTCTCCTGAACAGATAATGGCCTATTCTCCAACTGCATTGATTCTTCTACAATACCTTCAGACCCGATACGGAATGACGGCTCGTACAATTTTGATATGATCTTCTGTTCATCTTTTTCATAGATAATTTGATCCAGAAGATATGTCCGTGGCAAAAAATCAGTATACTCATACACTCTTGCCTGGCCCTCCTGAAAAACTTTTTTAAATCTGCTGTCCTTCAGATCAGAAAGAGACAGAACAAATCGTACTCCTAAAAAACGAAATAATGGTGACATAATATTTTTAGGGGTAATGATGCGTTTAAACCCATACGGAGGGGTAATATTTGCTTCCCCACGCTCCATAGCGGCAATAAACGTTTCATACCGGCTGTTATATAAGGGATCATATCCGCTGATTGATTCAATGCCGTAGTACCCAGCAACATTTGGAGGCATGATCCTATCATCAAGTGCGGTAATACGATATGGTCTCTCTTGATCTTGCAGGTATGAAATTATTTGAGTTTTTGGGAAAAAAAGTGCCCTATCAGTAAACGGTGTAAATTTCCAACCGAAACGCGAAAGGTCAAAAAAAGATATACCTATGATAAGTACAGCTCCTGCAACAGAAACAATTGTATTTCTTCTCTTAATAACCATTTCCAAAACAGTACGGATACATAACACAACGAAAATCAAAATGCAGATTGCGCTTGGGAAAAGAACATTTCGGGAAGTTACATCCAGTTGTTCTTTGGAAATTCCATATGGATTGAGCTTGACAGCATACCATACGAGTCCAAAAAATAATACCATGATGCCAACCGTCACTACCAAAGATTTTTTGCGGTAGCTATGCATCCATGCTTCAAATCCAATCGCAGCCAAAATACAAAGGCCGACATCAACGATAGAAAGGAGTCTCGTCGGTTGAAGCGATGAAAGAATCGGGATGTGGTGTGTATAAGAAAGTTTTGAGACAGATGTCGGAAGAGCAAATAAAAGACTAATTACAGTTACAGACAACCAAAATACTAATACAGAAGTCCTCTTAGAAAAAACGGCATATAATGCAAAGAACAGTCCCGCAATTCCGATATATCCGCAAAACTCTCCGTAATTCCATATCCCCCAATAATTAAGGGTTGCCGGGTTGCCGAAAAAATCCGGCACAATAAACTGCACTAAGTTCTGAAAAGGAAGGAAAAAACCTTCTTCCTTAAATAACGACCCGTATTGGAGTCTACTGGAATCCTGCAATTCAGAAAGGAATGGTATCCAGTGAACGGATGTTAAAATAATACAAAGGAGTATGCTTCCGAAAAGGCCTGTTAACACTGCTTTTCGTGAAACATGTGGGAATCTATCTATTATGAGACGATAGAGGGCATACGCGATAAAAAGAAAAAACGAATATAAAAAAACCTGACTATGTCCGGCAAAATACTGTGTTGCAAGAACTACCCCAAGACTAGTGCTGATAATAATTCTTTTTTTTGTTTCTTTTACCGTTACAAGAGCATCAAATAGAACCAGCAGTAAAGGGAGCCACAGAAGCGTTTGTCCTATTGTTCCCCATGTAAGCCATACAGTTGAGAATCCGCAAAACATAAAACATAAAGCACCGAATAATGAAGTATAAGAAGAGAGTTTTATGCTGATTTTCAAAAATAGATAGAAAAAAATTCCCGATAGAATTTGTTGAAGGATAATGAGCGCTGTCCATGCAATAGGAAATGGGAGAAATAAAAATAAAATATTTAATGGATAGAAAAATCCTGATTGTATATTGGTTGCCAGAGGTGTTCCAGAAAATGAATATGAATTCCATGCATGGATTTTTCCTTCTTTCAGCGACTCTATGGCTAATTTTCTCCATGGAATTTGCTGACGGATGGGATCCGTGATAAGAAAATTTTTATACGGCAACCCGCTTGGATATTCTTTTGCAATAAAATCCAGCCACGGATGATACATACCGACTAGCGTGTCTGACGGAACAGGTAGTTTACCCAATAAAAACGTTTGCCAAAAAAATAATCCAACAAACACAAGAATACATACAATCGGAATTAATTCTATAATTCTTTTTTTCATACTCATACATTGTTAACTAATTTTGCCTAAAAGCTCGTCGAATTGCTGACAAAAACGGGTTGTAGAAAATTCCATTGCTTTGACTCGTGTTTGACGTTGGAGTTCTTTTTGAAGTTTGGAAGAATGAATAACTGTATTGGTCAAATCCAAACATTCTTCTTTTGTGTTCCACAGAAATCCATTTTTTCCCTGATCAATAATCTCCGGTTGTCCTCCTGCGTTATATACAATCGGAATACATCCTGAAGCCATTGCCTCAACTGTCGCGATACCAAAATGTTCCATCAGCTGTGGATCAGTTTCTCCGAATCCTGCCCCGTGCCAATAGAGAGACGCTTTTGAATATTCTTTTTGGAGTTCTTGAAATAAACTATTTGGAAGAAATGTGATTGGAAAATTTTTTGCCTTCAATTTAAGCATGTCAAAATACTGTTGGTCAGAAGGAAGCAATCCTCCTACCATTATGAGCTTCCAGTTTTTTAATATACCCCTTTTTACGCCATCCAAAAATATATCTATGAGAACTTCCTGTTTCTTTGCTTGGAAAAACGAACTGAAACGTCCGACAGAAAGAATAGTTTTCTCTTTTTTTCCGATATGAAATTTTTCAACATCAACCGGTGGATAGATAATATCTGCATGACTGCCTACCGACGGATCAATTGCATTTTTTGTAAATGTTGAATTACAAATAATTTTCTGTATTTTTATTTTTTTCCAGAAAGGAAATGAAACTTTTGAAAACGGAACCTGAAAATGCAGAATGTTGTGTGATGCACATGACATTGGAATGCTTCCATCACTTAAGAAAAAAATGAGATCATATTGAGATGAGGAAAAAAGCTTAATGATTAAAGGTTCGTTTTGAAAAATATTCGGTACGGAATAAACATTTGAAAGATCCAATTGAAACCGTTCTTGGGCTTTTTTTATGATAGTAGAATCATTCCAAAAAATAGAAACATCATGTATTTTACTCCAATGACCGGCAAGTGTAAGTACATACCGTTCTCCTCCGCCAAGACTGTCAAAATATGGACTGTAAAAACCTATTTTCATGACATTAATTTTTTTTCTTTATATGTATACCTACCATACCAACCATAATTCCAATTCCAATAAACATGGCAAAAATTGCGTATGTGAATGATTTTGGCCAATAAGAAAATTCTACAATATGGTCTCCTTTTGGAATGGCAACTGCCTGAAAATCATAGTCTGCTCTGTATACGTACGAGGGGTTTTTATCTATAGTAACCTTCCATCCGGGATCATATACATCCGAAAGAAAAAGCAGATTCGGAACTGTTGTTTTTACCTGAACCGTAATTTTTGTCGGAGAATAATAAGTAATTTCCGCGCTTCCTTCTCCAAAAGATGGTTCAATGGCCGGCTGTTCCTCTAATACTAATGTATTTCTTCTGTCAAAATCCTTTTGAAAAAGCGTATCGATTATTTCCTGACTGTCTGTCTTGACCACATACGATGATGCAAGAAATATCCTTGGAAATGCATGTTTGTATTCCAGCAATTCATAATGTTCATCCCTATATAATGATTTAAATTCATCATCTGAATATTGCCAATATGGAAATGCCCATACATTTCTCCCATCACTTATCCTGTGAAGGATATATTTCACTCCGAGAAGTTGAAGTGTGGGGAGTGCATGCAACCCATGCTTATCAAACTGCACCACGGATCGGCCGGCCTGTGACACTATACCGCTTGAGGCACCGTTGATGAACTCTCCATACCTCCCTTGATACATAGCATCATATCCTTCAATAAGCGGAATACTAAAATATGACCCAACTTCATTTCCGATATTACCAAATACCCGATTTTGTCCGATTTCTTTTTGAAGAAATGTAACGACTTTTACAGAGGGATAGACGAATTCCTTCGGATCAAACGGCATCCATTTCGCTGCATACCGGTAAGAATCAAAAAAACAAAGAATAATGAATGCCAAAGATGCTATAAGAATACAATTCCATTTTTTAATAAATCCACATAACATTATCCCGCTTGCTCCGATTACCAACATAGTCGGTAAAAGCAGATTCCGTTTGGCAACAAGCAACCATTCAGAAGGTAATGGTTTAAAAATATACACTATCCCCCAAATCAAACAAAGAACAATGCCCAGCCCGACGGCAAACGCAATTCTTTTTTTCCAATCTCTTTTTTCCCAATCAAGGAAGAGTTGTTCAAAACCTATAGCTCCTAATACGCACAGGGAAAAACTGGTAATAACGATCATTCGTGATGCAGCGCTCATTGAAAGAACGGGAATTTTCAATTGAAACAAAGTAATAGATAAAGGCGATATGTAAGCTAAAAGCAGCGATACCAAAAAAAGTCCGGTAAAAAACACTTTTTTTGAGTGTTGAGAAAAAAGGACCGCATACAAAGACAGCAAAAGCGGTATCACTCCGACATACCCTGCCCATTCCGCATAATGTCCAAACCAATCATTACGGGTCACAGGATTGCCGTAAAAATCCGGAGAAAAAAATGTTATGAGGTATTGCCATGGAATTACTTCTTTCAACTGGGTAGTGATAATTGACCGGACGGATGCCTGAAACGCATCATAAGTCAGATATAGTTGCGGAGCTGATAATAAAAGCCCAACACAAAACATGAGGAAAAGCATTATCCCCTGTTTTCTTTTTTTAGATTGAAGCGTTTCAAAAAGAAGATAACACAAAGAAACTCCGAGCACATACACGCTTATTTGAAAATGTCCGGATAGGAATGAACACGCAATTCCAAACGCTCCAATAACACATGCATAAAGCGACTGAGTTCTAATATATTTCGTAATACTCCATAGAATAAGAGGAAGAAATAATGCGGCATACCCAAGCGTTCCGTAAGCCATCCAGGTAACGAGAAACCCTGAAAACATAAACCCGATGGAGCCTATGCTGGAAGATCTTTTTGAACAACCGAGCTCCCGTAAAAACAGAAGCATAAATAAACCGGCAAGGAGTGGCTGTAAAAGGATAAGGATACTCCATGCATCAACAAATGGGAGGAAAAAAAACAATGTATTAAAAGGGCTGAATACCGCAGACTGGTAATTGCCTGCATGAGTCGTTCCTGAAAAACTATACGGGTTCCATAATGGAATTTCTCCTTTTTTCCATGTTTCAATGGTAAGTTTTTTCCACGGATAGATTTGAGTAATGACATCCGGCATGGCGTTGTTTTTTACCGGCATGCCGTACGATGCACTCCATGGAGGAAAAAAAGAAACCAAATATTTAGATGGAAACGGAACAAGTCCTTTAATAAAATAAGGAAAACTGAATAGCAACCATAAACCAAGTATTACAAGGATCGGCCATGTTTTATTTATGAAACGTTTTATTATATCCATAATATCATCATGATTAGCACATGAGACTATGTTCATGTGCTCATCACGTTTCGTAATCTTGTGCTCATCTTGCGTTTTCCTGCATTTCCCACAGTTTTGCGTATGTGATAAACATACTAAACGCCTGGTATATGCTTTCTATCCATCCTGCTGTACCGGCCTTCCATCCACCCTCCTTTATAAAAGATTGGGAAAATCCTATACCCATGACCCGAAGAAACCTCCACCATACAACTTTCGGATGATGAGAGTCAAACCGCAATTGCGCCTCTAATTTAGACCATTCGTTTGTTTTATCAACCATTTCTTCTAGTGTTCTATGGGTATTGTGAATAAGAGGTTCATGAAGCTCCCCCATTTCTCCATCAATAACTGCTGTTTCATGAAGTTTTCCTTCCCAACGAATCAACGCGTCTTTTAAAAACAATCGCTGCATCTTATCCCGTACCGGCCATTTATAGCCAAGATAATAATTACAACGGTTTATGTAATATGCGCTAATAGTTGCGTGTTGCGGGTTAACGAGTGACGGGTTAGAAAAACTTATAACACCTTGTATCTCTTTTTTCAACTCCGGGGTAACAATTTCATCTGCGTCAACGTAAAGAATCCAAATACCTTTTGCTTTTTCTTTTCCAACATTTCGAAGAGAGGAAAAATCTGTTTCTTTAACTTGTATCATCAATGCTTTATGTCTTTTTGCAATTTCAAGGGTTTTATCCGTAGATCCATTATCAATAACAATAATCTCATCGCAAAACCCTAGACTTTCGAGACATTTTGCTATCCGAGGTTCCTCGTTTTTTGCAATAACTATTGCTGATAATTGTATAGCTTTATTATTCATGATATTCACCGAATCGGCCCCTGAATGCATCGAAAATTGCGTGTTTTCTGATAGCCGTTCCTTTAAAAAGGATACGAAACCCCTCTTTCAGAAGGGCAACCTTTGCTCTGGGGGGTGCGTATTTCATGCCAATCCGAATCCGGTTTCTTGTTAGGTAATATTCATGGAGGCTGCTCCCTGATCCACCCGAAGAAGAAGCATTTTTATGGAAAACTATAGAACGTGGGTTATAGACTGTTTGAAACCCTGCTTGTTGAATCCGAAGGGAATAATCGAGATCTTCCATATACATAAAATAGAATTCATCGAGAAGTCCGACTTGTTTTATGACGCTTGTTCTTATAAAAAAGGAGCATCCGGTTATAAAATCTGTTTCCATTTCCACATCAAATTGTCCACAGTCAACATCGTCCACCCCACGGTGAGATGCCAGCGCATTGTTCCAATCAATAATGCCTCCCGCATACCAAAGAATATTTCCTAAATCACTTTTTTTATAACGGCCTTTATGATATTCACATCCTTTATAAAAATATATTTTTGACCCCACAGCTCCAACGGTCGGATCGCGGAAGGATAAAATTGCAGAAAGTACATTTTTATCAACGACAGTGTCATTATTTAAAAGCCATACATATTCGGCGTTTTGTTTCAACGCATACGTAATCCCTCTGTTATTTCCTCCAGAAAAACCGAGATTTTCCCCTGCATCTATGATATGAACCCAGAAGAATTTTTTCTTAATCTCTTCGATAGATCCGTCTGTTGAACCATTGTCAACCACCACAACGGATAAAGATGGCTGCTTTTCCCTTACAACTCTAAGAGATGAAAGACATTCAAGAGTGTCTGTTTTGCCGTTCCAATTGGCAATAATTGCATATATCGAAGGAAACTTCATACAAATAATCGCCGCTGAATTTTCAATATCAGTTTATAAAACCCTCTCGATGCATTGATTTTAGAAGTGAGAATCCAATATGAGAACTCCTTCCTTCCTCTCTTCAATTCTTCAAGTACAGAATCGAAGGCAACTGGTTTCTGAGGAAAATCTTCTTTTTCCCATAATTTCGTAAATACAATAAAAGAATAGAATGCCTGCAATAAAGATAATACAAGTCCGTGAAGACCGTCTTTGTAGGCTTCTTGGGCAAAGTATACTTTGAGAAAATCAGAAAGCAGAAAACGAATTGCGTCAAACCAAGAATATTGATATTTAGTTTCTCGGAGCACATCTGATTCATTTGTTGTATATCGCTCCAATTTTAATAAATATTGCGTTATCGAATCGTAATTATGATGAATATAAGGATGATTTAATTCACCCGTTTCTCCATCAACAGAAATATATTCAGAAACATGTTTGCAAGGAAATTTTCCAAAATTTCTCTGAAACAATCGAAGTTGTTTATCTGGCCACCAAAATCCGTGTTGAATCCATTTACCAAAAATAATATTTTTCCTGGGGATCCAGTATCCTTTTTTTGCGTACGTTAATTCCAAATCCAAAATTCCCTGAATTTCCGTTTTTAGCTCTTCGGTGATTTCTTCGTCGGTATCAAGATTCAAAATCCAATCTCCAGTTGCTTTCTCAAACCCATAATTTTTGTTGATGTTGAGCATGTCGAAATTTTCTCTTTTGTAAACAGTTGCTTTAAATGATTTGGCGGTCTTCGCTGTACCATCAGGTGAGGAATTATCGATCACGATAATTTCATCTGCCAAATTAGCTACGGAGGATAGGCATGTCCCTAATTTTTTTTCCTCGTTATATGCAGATATCACAACTGTTAGCGTATGTTTCATACCTTATCCTTTTTAAATAGGAACAGTACCTCCTGAATCCGTTTTTTTTCAAAAAACCACACCAAACCTATATAAAGTATAACACCGATTAACCCTACGATAACCATTCTGGTAGATTCATATGGTTTTGGTCCCCGCAAAAAGAAATATACACACCCCTGAATAATTGAAGCTACGATCGGAATCCGGATGCTTTGAATAAAAGAAAAAGGGCTTACTTTTTTTACCAGAGCAACAACGATGAAAATTGACAGCGAAAGAACGGTTTGAGCAAGCGCAACTCCTGTAAATCCTACAAGCGGAATAAAAGTGAGGGTAAAAACCCAAGTCGCGACGGTCCAAAATACCATCAAAAACAAGGTAATTTTAATTTTTCCGACAGCATTCAGAGCGTTGGTTAACGGAGTTGAAAATGAAGCAACAAGCGATGTTATGACAAAAAGATAAAAAGAAAAGAGTGCCGGATACCATTTTCCATACTTCGGTATCAAGGATACAGCCGGCTCTATAAAGAAAAGAAGCCCCATGGAAATGGGAATAATGGTAACAGCAAGGCCAAATAGTGTTTTTTCTATAGCTTTGCCAAGGAATGCTTTATCGTGCTGGAGCCGGGAAAACGTGGGGAATGTTACCCGGATGACACTATCCATAATAAGCCGTAATGGGACTTCAGCCCATTTTTTTGCCCATCCTATATACCCAATCTCCGTAAAACTAAGAACACGACCTAAAAATATCGTCATAAGATCGTCTTTAGCAAGAGCTAATATCGAATTAAGCTGAAATGGAATACCAAATCGAAGCAGTTTTTTTGCTACTGATTTAGAACATCCAATAGAAATTCTCCATGGTGCAATGGTATACAAAACCACAAGACCGAGCGTTGCCCGTACGAGAACCGCATACGAAAAACTCGCAATACCAAATCCACGCCATGCTAGAATCACTGAAACGGCGTAGAACCCGATCGTTTCAACAATTTGAGGAATAACCAATTTATTAAATTCCAGCTTACGTTCTAATAATACGGAGGGGATGGTTTTTAGAGAAGAGAGAAAAAATGAAAAAATAAGGCTCCGTAAAAGCCATATACCGCTTCCATCCAGTTTATAAAACGCTCCGATGTAGGGAGATAATAGAAACATAATAATACAAAGGAATAACACTAATCCCTGTTGGATTGTAAAGGTTGTTTGAAGATCTCCACCCGTGAGTGTTTCTTTTTTTTGAATAAGAGCTGCAGCCAGACCAATATCTGAAAAGTACGATAGAAATGATATACAGGCTGAAACCACATAAAATACCCCAAAAACCGCAGGGCTTAGAAATATCGTCAAAAGAAATGTTGCACTGAATGCAATCACTTGGATAAAAAAGGTTCTCCCGGTCAATGCGACAATTCCTCTTACTGCTTTTTGTCTTATGGTGGCAATATCTATTTCCTGCATAAAGGGGTAACAAAAAAGTTACTGTTGCTTCCAGGGTCTAGTAAAAAAAAGTCGTTTTAATCCTTCCAAATCTCCATGTGCGGTTTTGAGGACTCGGACAGTTGATCCGGGGTTATCTATCCACGTAACCGGCTCTTCATAAATTCTCAGGTGAGATTTTTCAGCATAAATGAGAAGCTCTGTGTCAAAAAACCATGCATTGTCTTTGATATGCGGAATGATAGTTTTTACAACGTCTTTTGTCACTGCTTTAAATCCGCACTGTGCATCAGTAAAGTGCACCCAAAAAAATAATTTAATAAGTGCAATATACCCCTTTGACGTTATTGTGCGAAGAAAACTTCGCCCATACACACGGGATCCAACCACGTTTCGAGTTCCAATGGCAATATCATATCCTCGCTCCAGTGATTGAAGAAGCGGAGGAAAATGCCTGAGGTCTGTCGACAAATCAACATCCATGTATGCCATAAAATCCGCATTGCTTTTTTGCCAGGCGAACTTAACCGCTCTTCCTCTTCCTTTTTTATCTAAGTGGAGAACTCGTACGCGGGGATGTTTCTTTACCAGCTTGTTAGCAATCGCAAGCGTTTTATCCGTAGATGCGTTATCCGCAATCACAATCTCCCAATCATAATGGGAATCAATATGGGTTTTACAATATCCGATAAGCGTTTCTATGCGATCCGATAGTTCTATTTCTTCGTTATAGACGGGTATGACGATGGTTACCGATGGTTTTCTTCCCATATACAATAAAAACGACAATACCTATTATGGTTATAAGCGTCAGACCGTTACCGACTTTCCTAACAGGTGTGTCGGAAAACCGCATTTCCAAAAGGCTAATCCGAGACGATAGTATCATGTACGGCTGTCCTTCGACAACTTTTGGCTTCACCTGGACCCCATTAATACTATAGGTCCAACCTGGAAAAAAAGCCATATTTAGCTTCAATTCCTGACTTCTTTCAGCCTCGATTTCGTATGTACCTTGAATTTCGGTCTCCGAGATTTTTACTACTTTGGTAAATTCATTACCGGTCACACGCTCTTGTACGATTTGGGACACAATTTCCGGAATTTTTATTCCTTTCGGCAAATATTCATCTGAAACTTTCGAAGCTCGCCATCGAAGCTCTTCAAATACTCCGAATGATTCAGGTGATCGGTCATACAGATACTGTGGGGTAAATAATTTGGCATTAACCAATACGATACCTCCTCCTAAAATAAAAATACATAGAATCGATACAATAGATTGTCTTTTATAAAACAGATATCCGGATACAAGCCCCATACAAAGGCCGATAGGTCCCAAAATCCGCCAAGGATACTGAACAAATGAAGAAAAGGGAATAAATTTCCAAACTACGAGTGAATTTTGAAGCGTTAAAAAAACTAATAATCCGCTCAACAGTATGGTTCCTATCATAATGAGATTGAGACGTTTCTCTCTTCTTTTAGAAAATAACCAAAGAAAAAATGCCGCAATAAAAGACAGGATATGAAGTTTTCCCAATTTAAACGACATGCCATCCAAACAACCCGGGGCTGATCCTCCGTATCCCCATGGAGAATCCCACAACTGAGAAAAACAAATATAATGATCCTTATAATCTGCAGACTTTCCAATAACTTTATACACGTTGGTGTAGGGAATTTCAGTCATTGCCGGAATCCAAAAAAATGCTGTTATACCAAGCGCTATTACAGATAGTAGAATAAGTGACAAACTGAGAGAACGGGTTGATTCCTTTTTCCAACACAATGAAACAGCAAATAATAATACTGCAACAAGAATAATGCCCCCCGATACTATATATCCAAAAACAGTATGAGATAAAATAACTGCTGATAGTGAAAGGCCTCCAATAAGTATACCTTTTGTGCGTTTACCTTTTTGAGATATCAAAAGGAGACCGAACAGAACCAATGGAAGAAATGATGTTGCCCACAATTCTCCTATGGCTCCCCGTACATATAATTGTACCGCTCTATAAGGAACATAGGTAAATAGAACGGTTGAAAAAAGCCCACCTAATGTTCCAAAAAATGACGAAGCACACAGGTACATGGATAGACTACCGATAACTACCCCTATTCCAATCATCATTTTTGTAGCAGTAAGCGCGTCAATGCCCAACACAGTAAGCATTCCTCCAATGTAATACGGAAGCGGTCCGTAAAAATTAAATAACGGGTATCCATAGCCGTATCCGAGATCCGATACGATACGGACAGGAAATTGACCATTCTCAAGAGCCTTTGCCATAACGATGACACGGGCAACTTGCGCATCATCATGCATGGGAAAAAATCCAGGCGAAAACAATGGACGAATAGTATAAAAAGAGAGAACGAAAATACACAAAAAAGGAAATAATTTTTTCATCATATTCAAGACTTCCTTTTTACTCCTTTGGATAGCAAAAATATGATATACATGCCATACAAAAGAACTCCGATACTACTTAACAAATCTGCAACATACCGAAATCCGGTTTCACGAAATTCAAAAGAAAGGATATGATCTCCTTTTGGCACAACCACCTGGATGACTCCTTTCGGATTTTGATAGGACAGCTCAACCGGTTTTCCATCAAGCATTCCTCCCCAACCCGGATAAAATATAGTATTAAGCTGTATAATACTTTCTTCTTCCAGCTTCAACTCTGCATCAATTCTTTTTGTTGAACTTTTTATACTATGTACAGTTCCTTTACCCGAAAACAAAACAAGTTTTTCACTTGCCCGCACATCAGGTTTTTCTCTTACCCATCGGGGCATATACTCATCCCGTACAGTTGTCGTCCCTTCGTTCGTTGTATAAAATCCTTCCTCGCGAATAATGCTTTTCACATTCCATAAAAGCGGAATGTTCATCGAAAAAAGAACGGTCAAAAAAAATATTCCAATCCAAATTTTTCTTTTTTCTTTTACCCGTGTAAGGAAATATGCCAGTAGCCACGGACCCGCGATAAAAAATATTGATAACATTCGATATGGAAACTGTATAAAACGGACAAAAAAAATGGATTTCCAAAATATCATACCGATAATTGATGAACATACCGAAGAAACGATAATAATCGTAGAAAAAAATACATATTCTTTTTCCAATTGATCCTTCGTTTTTTTAAAAAATAAAAGAAGCGGTACTACAAATGGCGCACTCATAAACAATAATGTTTGACTTATGGTGAAATAGTCTAGCGGATTAGCTACCTGAACCGTATCAAACCGGACAAATGAACGTTCTAAAATAGCCGGTATCCAAAAAAATGAGGTAATACATGTACCAATTGCCAGAGGAATAATGGCATTCCATTTTTTTCGAATCATAATATATCCTACGAGAAACACGCTAAACAAAAGTGATAACGTATTGTGGCTTATTAAAAATAATGCAGTCACCGGAGGGATCAGCCAAACAAATCCGGATTCAATACACCATAATAAAACAATCGCTGCCCCTGTTCCCATGAGTTCTCCGACTGAACCTCTTTTGTATAAATCATACAAAAAATATGGGGAAACCAATAAAGAACATGCTCCGATAAAACTCGGAAAGCCGGAAAAAAACTTCTTCAACCAAAGAAATAAGAATATCGCACTTACCCCAACTGATCCTCCAAGGATACATTCGATTATCAGCGGATAGGATAATTTAAAAAAACGAAGAATAGTCCCAAGGTAAAGAAATCCCGGGTAATTAAAATTTGCCACAGGATATCCGTAATTATTGTTTAATCTACTTAGAAAGCGTACCGGAAATTGTCCGTCCACAAACGCCTGGTAAAAAGCAGTTAAACGTATAACCATCCAATCCCCATCATCAGTAACGATAAATCCGGGTTTGAGCAGTGGAAAAAGCAGAAGAAGTGATAGACCGAGTAATAATAAAATAGGTCTAAGAGTATTGAAGTAATGCTTTTTCATACATGTTTATATGTCTTAGGGAAGGACTTTGTATAAACGCATAGTAGATTTTTTGTTTAGCCCTTTTTGATATTCCGCTTGCAGTTCCAGATGCCACTGAAAAGGAGGCGTTTGATTTTGATACATGACAAAATACGTCGGGTGGTCACTGGCACTTTGTAAAACATCTAAAGGCTTCTCCGTGGGCACTGGCCAGATTCCGTGAATATCTATGTTTTTGTTATCCCCTAAATATATTTCGAATGCATATGGTAACAACCCAAATGTTCCTTCGGTAAAGACGCTCACTTTGCCTTTCACTGATTCATCTTTTAAAAAAGAGACAATTTCCGGAATTCCCCAACCGGATGGCCAATCATCAATATACTGACCAAGCTCGGATTTGGGAATGCGCGCGGTTTTAATATCGGAAATAATGCTGTATGAAATAAACATGCTCTGCCAAAAAATAAGTCCGACAAGAACACACCTGAGCCATTGACTTTTTATGGCGCTTACAAGCATATCAATTGTCCAGGCACTCATAATATAAAGAGGCATAATCATAAACAGGATAAATCTCGGATACAAAACGCGGCCAAACAGAGAAAGAGCAGCAAACGGAAGAAACCACCATGTGAACAATAAAAGTTTTTCTCGGATACGGGTTTGAAAAAATATGAGTGAGGCAATAGATAATCCGAAGATCGGCCAGGTCATATACCCCACGAGCCAGTCAAACATCCCGCGGATATTTCCGATGAAAAACTGAAACGGATGCGTGATCCATTGGGTAAAAGGATAAACAAAAATCGTATCTTTTTGGGCAATGATGTAAAAATACGGAGAAAGCCGCAAAATACTGTAGACAAGCTGAGAAAGAACTGCAGAAATAAGAGCAAGACTCACCCACCTTAGTAGTCGTATACCTGACCGTTTTGTTTTCCAGTCAAAAAGAAAAAGGGTAAACGGAAGAAAGTAAAGGCTGAAAAACGCCGATGTTTTGTTAAGCATTCCTACTCCCAACGTTAATCCGAATATAAGCGCAATATCCAGACTGACTCTTCTAACGAGAAGAATTGCCAAATATAAATTCCAAACGGAAAGGGCTGAAACCAGAGAATCATACAAAGCCAAACGGTCATAAAAAAGCGCAAATGGAGAGATGAAGTAAAGGAAACTTCCGATCAACCCAATCCGTTTACTTTTGAAAATCTCAGTCCCCAAAAAATACATCCCGATCATGCCAAAAAGTCCTGAAAAGACAGAAACAATACGGCCGGCAAACAGAGGATCAGAGAATAACCGAAGCGACACCATCATCGCCCAGGTAAACAGCGGTTGTTTGCCGTCAGTTAAGGATATAAATCTCCAACTCGCATCTCTTCCTCCGATTTGAGCCCATCTTATATAAATTGCTTCATCGGTAAAAATCGGAAGAGCCGTGATATTGATAAGCCGGGAAATGAGATAAATACATGATAAAAGAAAAAGCCAGACAAACGGTTGTTTTACTATTTTTTTCATACGGTATATATCAGTATAAAGAAATGCTTAACGTTTTTCACGAATATATAAATAGAAATGCTTGGCACCCATATAAATAAGCGCTATGACCATTGGAAGGATGGTCAACCAAAATTTCATAACAGGAACCGGATCATTCCAATGACCAAAATACAGAAATGGCGCATAGTAAAATAATAGCCCTGACGAAAAACCATAGACCAGAGGCATATACAACGTAATATTTGGAACTAAAGCGGCAAACGGTAAAACCCAAATTCCATACCACGGAAGCATTTCTCTTTTGAAAATTATGAGAAAAGATATGAGTCCAACGCTCATCAATAGAAATGGGAGAAAGCGGCTTTTTCGTAGGAAATAAAGTGGAGCAAGTATAATGGTTATTTCCTTCAATGCAACCGATAGCGCAAATATGAAAAATGAATATACATATTTCTTTTTCCAAAGAACCATTAGAGCCACTATTGCACTTGCCGCCATAACAATATCATTATGTCCGCTTACCAGCGATTCAATTAATATGAGCGGATTAAGCGCAAACAATGCAATACCCGATAATCGATTGGTTTCATTTTCATCCCGCAATATCTCTCCGATTCCCCACGCGGTAAGAAGATAAAAAAATCCTATGGTAATTTTCAAATTCCAAAGTATCAATAAAAAATACCCAAAACTAAAAATATATGCGGGAAGTGTCAATAAAATCCAGACAGGCGCATAAGCGCTCGGAAGATGTGTCCAATGCATAAAGGAAAGCCATGGCTCGAATCCGGTAAACTGAAGAGGGGTCACTTGATAGGGATTTTTCCCATACAGAAGTACGGTTTTTGCGGTAAACATATAATTAAAAAAGTCATAGGAAAAAGCTGGATATGAAAAAACAAGAAGAAGAAAAATGGAAAAAATAAGAATCCTAAGTGATCGTATCGATATCCGACTATTTTTGATACACCGCATTGCATATCCGTAAAGAATAAATAGTCCAATAACAAGAATACAATATATTACGGTTGAAAAAGGACGTTGGAAATATCCGATATACTGAAAATTTTTTTGAATAATTTGCCAAAAAGAAAATTGTGTAAGCGTCAAGCCCAAATCTACCTGTGTCCAAGAATAAAGAAACACCAGCAGTCCAACTACACCGTACCCTGCAAATAATAACCAGGGGGAACAAACTGAAAGAATTTTTTTCATGAAATATTCAATTGCTAAAGCTGATATTTACCTTTCCATGCATTTAACCGAATATAAATTATGTCTCTGAATCCCTGCCAGGAATCTATCATCGGGTTGACCCGTCTTGTTTCTACATAATGCCACTCTACCGGTACTTCTTTTATCGAAAACCCCAACGTCTTTGCTAAAAATAATATTTCAATGTCAAACCCTGCTGTCACCATGGACCCTGTCACTGTTTTCATTTTCCCGTATAACTCCAATCGCTTAATAATATTTAACGCTGCTTCTTTTCGAAATCCCTTAAAGCCACACTGTGTATCGGAAATACCCTTCAGCCCTAAAATAAACGTTCGTAAAAGCATAAATCCCCGTGCCATAAGCCTGCGTAAATATGGTGCCCCTTCCCGTCTGCCTTTGCGGGATCCGATAACCACATCGTATCCTTTTTCAAAAAACGGTAATACCTTTTCGATTTCCTTAATGGGTGTCGCCTGATCAAGATCGGTAAAAAGGACATATTCTCCTTTTGCCCAAAGCACTCCGGTCACGACTGTAGCGGCTTTCCCCTGATGGGGATTGCTGATGTATCGAAATCCTTTGTTTGACTTAATAAAATCTTCGATTAATCTCCCCGTTTTATCCGTTGATCCGTCATTGACAATGATAACTTCCCAGCTGTACGGTTGATGATCAAGATACCGGGATACCTTATCCAGAGCTCCCAACCGAATGTTTGTTTCCTCATTGTACGCAGGAATGACGATACTTATATAGGGATTATCCATATCTGTTATGTTCCATAATAATGAATGAGCTTATAAATTTTTACCACAGAAACATCCCACTGTCCAACAATTTCGGTTCTTCCAAATCCAGCAACTTCCCATAATGAATTTCCTAAGGGTTTGCAAAAAATATCCTCGCATACGATAAGCAATTGATCGGTTACCGTCTTTCTTTCCGGATCAATAACCGTATTCTCAATTGTTACGGGTGTTCTTTTCCATAACTCAAAAAAATACCGGTACGCGTGGTCTGAATTTCCTCCGGTAATAAGGGCGAAATTAAACGGCTTCCCATCGGTTTTGTCAATCACTTCTCTGGCAATACGTTCAACCTGCCCCAACTGATTATTTGGAGTAAACCGAAACGGTCGTCCTTCCCAATTGTGAACTATCAATACTCCTAAAAGAATGAGCCCCACTGCCCTTAAAACAAGTCCTTTGTAAAAAAGAAAAGCAAATACCAGTCCGGTTATAAAAAAAGGCACGAAATACATGATACCGTAGTAATAGTCATAAATTGATTTCTTATAAAATCCAAAAAGACAGAGGATGACAAAAAGCCATAGGAAAAGAAGTCTCATCCCGTAAAGAACCTGATCTTTTCTTTTACCGTCCAAAGAAAGTGTCGCAAAGATTTTTTTTCTAAAGAAGAATATACCTATAAAAACTAGAATTCCCAAAAAGCACATAAACCAGGTAGTGTCTATCAACAATGTCTTTTCTACAAACGGCAGATTGCCCAAAACTCCTTTTTCCGGAATTCTCAGGATCAATCTGCCGAATAACCGAAAATAGACGTCAACGATGTTGGAAAAAAAATGGCTGACGGAAAATCCTGTATCTTTTCCTTCAAAAACAAATGCTACGATGGATCGGATATTCGTAAACCTATGGCGCACTTCAAACGCTAAAAATGGAGAAAATCCGATAAAAAATCCGACAAAACCGAAAACATAATATTTTACAAAAGACAGGTTTCTTCCGTATAATAAAAACCATAAAACTACAATTCCAAAAAGAAAAAAGAAGGTGTAATGAAGCTGGAGTCCCATACCTAAGATAATTCCGATCCAAAATAACCGTTTCCAATGATTATTAACAACCACATCCCAAAGAAAGAAAAAAAGAAGGATTCCAAAAAAAGGAACGATATTGGGATTCCATGATGAGCGGGAGTAGGAAATAATAAGGGGAGAAACTGCATAAAGACCGGACGCAACAAGTCCAACTTCTCTCCCAAATATTCGCTTGCCTACGTAATAAACAAGAAAAATGGTCGCGATGCCAAATAACGCTACCATGATTGCCGGACCGACCGGGTTGAAGTTCCAGAGCCACAAAAACGGGACCATAAAATAGTAATAAATCGGTCCCATGAAAAAACCGCCGACTGAAGCTGTCGGACCTAACAGTGTCAATTTTCCGTCTACGATCATGCGTTTCACGATAAGTGCATCCCTGCCTTCGTCGCCCAAAAATGTCATATAGAGAGAAATTTTGTAAAGACGAAGGTATGCTCCGACAATGAGAATCGTAAGTATCGGCAACCAAGATGCGATCAGAAAGGTAATTTTTTTCATATCAATATGTCATTGCGAGCAAAACTAATTAAAGTGAAGCAATCTCTCAAATAATAAAGATTGCCGCGTCATCCGACGTAACGTCGGATTCCTCGCAATGACAAAATTCTAGCTCTTCTTCCAGATCACCCGAGAATACATGAGATAATTCCAAATAAGCCCCAACCCAACACCCAGGATATACGAATAGAAATACGCCGGAATTCCAAAAAGTTGCGTTCCGATAAACACCGTCCCTGACTGGATGATGATTGCACCCACTGAAGTCGTATTGAACTGGATAAACTTCAGTATCGTCCGCATACCCCTGATTTTTCGCTCCTTAAACGTCCATGCGTTGTTGAGGATAAAATTAGAAATAATAGCACATTCTGCTCCTATTGCACTTCCTATCGCCGGATGAACGCCAATATTTTTTAATCCCACCAGGACGACCGTATTGATGACAAATCCGATTGTCCCAACCACTGCAAATTTGCCAAATGAACCATGAATAATATCGTCAATACGCGCTCTAATAATATATTCAAAAATGTTTTTAATATACTCAACTGGGGCAATCTTTGAGTGACCATATAACCGGTCAGTGAAATGGAATGGTATTTCTACAATTTTTGCTCTGCGTTTGACTGCTTTATGAAGAAACGCAATTTGAAATACATATCCACTGTATGCTTTCATTTCATCTTTAGCTTGTAAAAAAAACTTTTTTTTAAACGCACGATACCCTCCGGTCCAATCATGTATACAAAGGTATCCAAGGCCAAATCGAACTACAGCGTTACCCACAATGCTATACATTTTCCTGAGAATTCCCCAGTTTTCTGGAATCGAACCACCTTTAATATACCGACTTCCGACAGCAAAATCAGCTCCGTTGTCGATAGCTTTGATAAACTCCGGAAATTTTTTCGGATCATGAGACAAATCCGCATCCATCTGAACAATGAGATCTGCATGAAGAACATCCACCGCATACGTCATACCCCTAAGGAGGGCTTTTCCTAATCCTTCTTTTTTACCTGAAATACAAAAAACGTCTTTATGGGTCTTCCGGTATTCTTCTACAGCGTTTTTTGTTCCATCAGGAGAGGTATCATCCGCAACGAGAAATGATATTGAATGCTTTTTGACAATGGCCTTTTGCGCTTCTAGAGCATTTAGAAGCGGAATAATATTCTCCCGTTCATTATACGTAGGTAAAATAACTACGATATTCATACTAAGAGGACGGGAGATTATATCCGTTCTCTCCAATAATTGAGAAGGTCTTCCATCGTTTTTTCAAATGGAATTTCCGGTTTCCATCCCGTCTTTTGACAAAATTTTGTATTATCTCCGATGAGAACCGGCACTTCTGACGGCCGCATGCGGGAGGGATCATTTTTAATCTCGACTTTCACCTTACTCACGGAAAGAAGCATATCAAGCATATCCTTGATGAGAACCGCTTTTCCTACACATATGTTATATACTTCTCCCGGTTCACACTTAGCTACTGAAAGAACATACGCTTTCACCATATCTCTGACATCTGTCCAATCACGCTTTGCCTCAAGATTACCTACATAAATAACCGGCTCCTGTTTCCCTTTTTCTATCATAGCGATTTGCTTGGCAAAGTTTGATGTAACAAATGTTTCACCCCTCCGGGGGCCTGTGTGATTGAAGCCTCTGGTTCGTATGATGCGCATGTTATAAGAGCAGAAGTACTGATACCCCAGGTAATCCATAGCAACTTTTGATACTGCGTAAGGGCTTTGAGGACGCAAGGGGTTGGTTTCCTTGATTGGTACTTCATCAGGGTGTGCCAACCCGTATTCTTCGGAAGAACAGGCAATCTGAATAACAGGATCTATTTTTGCTTGTCTTACCGCTTCAAATAAATTTGCCGTTCCGATAATATTCACTTCCAGAGTAACTGATGGTGAAACCCAGGATGTCGGTACAAATGACTGGGCAGCCAAATGAAATATATAATCCGGTTTAATTCTCGAAATAGTTCCATAGAGACTATGCGAATCAAGAAGATCCGCATCCTCAAGATGGAGTTTATTGATTATTGATTCAATGTGATCCATCTTCGTTCGTGAACGGGATATGCCATACACTTCATACCCTTCTAAAAGTAACAACTCTGCCAGATGACTCCCCACAAATCCTGCAATACCGGTAATAAGAGCTTTCTTTGCTGCCATACACTTAAGTCCTCCTTTTTCTGAACTATGTTATTTAAATAAATACTCGTTTTATTATACCGTACTTATTTGCCAACTGTCATTATCCTCCTACGCAACAACACCATGGGCACAATCGTATATGAATAGGAGCTTACCCCTCGAAGTCCCGCAAAGCGGGACGAAGTGGGGCATGCTTCGGAGGATTTCGCTCCTCCGAAGCTTGTGAAACTATCACGGGCGTCAGCCCGTGGAGCTTCACATACGGCCGACACCGTAATACACATATCCCAAATCTTTTACAGATTGCGGATCATAAATATTTCTTCCGTCAAAAAGAACTCTTCCTTTGAGTTCTTTGGCAAGCCTTACTAAATCGATCTGACGGAATTCATTCCATTCCGTCACAACCGCCACCGCATCAGCTCCACGAGCTGCCTCATATGCAGATGCTGCATAGATTATACCTTTGGGAAGCACTGCTTTTGCATTTTTTATTGCAACCGGATCATACGCTACAATACGGACACCTTTTTTGTGAAGATCTTCAATAATTTCAATAGAAGGAGCTTCACGCATATCATCCGTATTAGGTTTAAAGGATAGTCCAAAAATAGCTATGGTTTTCCCTTTCAGCTCTCCATCAAAATGCTTTACGATTTTTTCGATAAAATTCATTTTTACCTGTTTATTCACCTCTTCAACGGCAGTAAGGAGTGAAAAGTCATATCCATGTGATTTAGCTATAGCAATAAGCGCTTTTACATCTTTGGGGAAACAACTTCCTCCATAGCCAACTCCGGGGTATAAAAATCCCCTTCCGATTCTTCGGTCCAATCCCACTCCATCCAATACTTTCTCCACATCCGCACCAACTTTTTCAGAAAGAATGGCGATTGCATTAGCAAAAGAAATTTTGGTGGATAACATGCAATTGGATGCATATTTGATGAGTTCTGCAGTTTCAATATTACAAAGGACAAGCTTCCCATCAATGGGTTTATGGAATTCTGTCAAAAGCTCTGCTGCCCGATCCGATGTTGTCCCGATGACGACACGATCCGGATGGAGCGTATCGGAGATTGCCGTCCCTTCCCGTAAAAACTCAGGCACCGATGCCATGGTAAACGATGATCCATCAACTTTCTCCGATGCGATAATTTCACCAATTTTTTTGTTCGTGCCGGGTGGTACGGTGCTTTTGACGGAAATAACTTTGTATCCGCGAAGATTTTTTCCGATCTCCCGGCTAGCGTTAAACACTTCGATCAAATCAGCTTCACCTGTGCTTTTGGACGGCGTCCCAACGCAGATAAAAACGATCTGTGAAGGAACAACTGCTTCTTTGTAATCAAGGGTAAAGAGAAGCCGTCCTGCCTCAACATTCCTTTTAACAAGCTCTGACAATCCAGGCTCAAAAAAGGGAGCAATGCCTTTTTTGAGTTTTTCAATTTTTTCTTTGGTTCTCCCAACCACCCATACCGTATTTCCCAAATCCGCAAATACGGAAGCGGTAACCAGCCCAACGTAGCCATGTCCGATAAAAGCAACAGTCATAAAAACCTCTATTTCCTTTCTTGCTGTTTTACCTCGTGTATTCCTTCGCCAAACGTATGGAGATGCACTTCTGAAGCATCTATTTTATCATGTTTTAAGAGAGCCTGCTTGGGAGGAAGTGCTTTCCCGGAAAAATACTGTGTATAGGAAACAGGAGTAATCAGAGCGTCTTTAAAGCCAAATTCCAGCGCAACTTCCTTCGCGGCCTCATAGGGAGTGATTCCAGCAAACGATACCACGTGATAAATTCCTTTCGCTTCACTTGAAATAAGTTTTTCTAAACTAAAAGCCAAATCATCTATATAGGTCGGACAAAATAGCTGATCGGATGGTGCTTGAATCTCCAAACCAGTATTCATCCGCTCAAGCATTTTATGGACAAAATCCATTTTCCCCACAGGATTACTTCTATAAGGATTGGCTATACGAACTACAAGTGATTGAATACCCAATGTTTGTACAAGTTTTTCCCCTTCATATTTCGTCTGTCCATACCACGATATAGGATTTGGAGAGTCATCTTCATAATATTCATCTTTTTTCCCGTCAAAGACGTAATCTGTTGATATATATAGAAGTTTTTTTCCCGTATCTCTGCAGATGTTCACAATGTTTTCCGTTGCCCGAACGTTTACCTTCCAGGAAATACTCTCTTTCCTTTTTGCTTTTTCAATCTCTGCTCCCTGAACATCCGTAAATGCTGCAAAATGAAAAACCCAAGGAGCATGTGAGGAGGAGATCATCTCTCTGACTTTGGAAAAATCTAAAAGATCAATACCGGTTTCTTTGCTGAGATCCGTAAAAGAAAACTTCGGGAAAAGTTGAGATGTAACCCGCGAGCCAACCAAACCGGATAACCCTGTTCCGATAATATCCATTTACGTCTTTCCTTTGTATTGTTTTTGGTAATACGTTTGATATTCTCCTGTTTTTACCCGGCGCCACCACTGTTGGTTGTTTTTGTACCATTCAATTGTTTTCATAAGCCATGTATCAACGTCGTGAAGCGGTTTCCATCCCAGTTCCTTATGAATTTTGTCCCAGTTGATTGCGTACCGGCGGTCATGGCCGGGGCGGTCTTTCACAAATTCTATAAACGATTCGTCTTTTCCCAAAAAAGAAAGAATTTTTTTGACGATGGTAAGGTTATTGAAATCCTGGTCTGTTCCCCCAACACAGTATGTCTCCCCAATTTTTCCTTTTTGAAGGACAAGATCTATCGCTTTGCAATGATCTTCAACATACAGCCAATCACGGATATTGAGACCATCTCCGTAAACCGGAACTTTTTTTCCTTCTAAGATATTGGTGATGGCAAGGGGAATGAGTTTTTCAGGGAATTGGTATGGGCCGTAATTATTGGAACAATTGGTAATTGTGATCGGCAATCCATAGGTATAGTAATATGCCCGCACTAAATGGTCAGATGACGCTTTACTTGCTGAATACGGGCTTCTGGGGTCATAGGGAGTATTCTCATCAAATTTTTTAGAATCTTCTAGTGCCAATGATCCAAATACTTCATCTGTTGATACATGGTGAAATCGTTGAACACCTTTTTTTAAAGCCGCTTCAAGAAGGATATGCGTTCCCACAATATTCGTTTGAATAAAAGGAGTAGGTTCCAATATTGATCGATCCACATGGCTCTCTGCTGCAAAATGAACCACGGTATCAACGCCCACGAGAGCCTTGGTTACGGCATTCATATCACAGATATCCCCATGAACAAACGCATAATTCGGAAGTTTCTCAACTGTTTTCAAGTTTTCCAGATTACCTGCATAGGTGAGTTTGTCAAAATTTACGATCGAATCGTTAGGGTGACCTTTAAGCCAATAAAGGATAAAGTTTGATCCGATAAATCCAGCGCCTCCGGTGACGAGTAGTTTCATACCAGGTAGTAGAGTTTCAACCTTTGCGTTTTACGCCTTCGAAAGCTCTCAGTCCTTTCTTTTTAGCATCCTATTCTCTTACCAGATAATGTTCAATTTTCGGCAAAGATAAAGGCGTGTCGAAACTTCACTACCTGGCATAATTTAGGTAATATTCTTGTTCGTAATCGGCGTTCCTTGGACCCAATCATAGCCAATCGTCGGGTCATCATACGCAATTCTTCCTTCTTCTTCCTTGTTATAGACAGAACTTGTAACATAGACAAGATGAGAAGGGCCTTTCAAAACCTTACACCCATGCGCAATGCCGGCAGGTATTTTAAGAATCAGATCATCCCCGTTTTCACCCAATACAAATTCTTGTATCTGCCCTTTGGTTTTGGAATCAGATCGTGTATCGTAAAGAACAACTTTTACCGTCCCTGAAAGGATATACCACCAATCAATTTGCGTTTTGTGTACGTGCCATGCTTTGACAACGCCTTCGTGCATGAAAGAGCGTGACAATTGCCCAAATCCTTCCTTAAAAAACGGATCGGACACACGGATTAACTCTTCAAAAAATCCCCGCTCGTCCGGTAATCTTGCTAATATTTTTGTAGCTACTCCGTCAATCATACCAGGTAGTAGATGTTCGACCTTCCTTACGGAAGAAAAACATCTTTCTCCTCTTTAAAACTTAAATAAATTATTCAGCCGAATAGTACGAACATGTGTCTGCACATGTGTCGAACATTCACTACCTGGCATACCAGGTAGTAGAATTTCGACCTTTCTTACGCGGTCAAAATCTCAAACTCCTCCTTTTATTACATTGATACTTTTCCATATAGTTTTTCTCATAGGTGCGAAAGTGCTTCCGCGTGTCGAAATTTCACTACCTGGTCATAATTTCCCCTCGCGGACCATTTTTTCCGCCAATATATTTGCTTTCAAAAGCTCGTCGTACGAAGTACCGGCGTCTATCCACCAATCAATAACATGACACCGAAGATTCTTTTTCTCTAAATAAATATTATTCAAATCAGTCACTTCCAATTCACCCCTGGGAGAAGTATGAAGCGTCCGAATATAGTCAAATACGTTACGGTCATAGATGTAAATACCGGTTTGCGCGATATCCGATTTTGGATGCTCAGGCTTTTCTTCAATGGACAAAACCCGACCATCCTTATCTATTTCTACAATACCGTATTGATGTTGATTTTCCTTTACCCGATAGCCGAATATTACTGCGCCCTCTTTAGTTGTTTCAAATTCTTCAACAACCTTTTTCAAGTTAAAATTAAAAATGTTGTCCCCTAAAATCACCATGAGAGATTCATTTTTGGTAAGCTCCTCAGCAAGCATCATGGCGTCAGGAATTCCTCCTTTAGGATTTTGCTGAACCGCATAATATAAATGTAAACCGAATTCTTCACCGGATTTGAGAAGATTGGCAAATTGATCAATGCTTTCCCCGCCTGTTGTCAAAAGGACCTCCTTCACTCCGGCCTTTTGCATGGCTTCTATGGGGTAATAAATCATCGGCTTATTGTAAACCGGAAGAAGATGTTTATTAGTAACCAAGGTTAATGGCCTTAAACGCGTTGCTAATCCACCGGCAAGTATGAGTCCCTGCATAATGATACCTCACATCCACACTACTGTTATGATCAATGTTATTGCAATAGCCCCAACAAGGAGATATTCTACCACAACTTTCGGGTGTAAATCGCCCTTCATGGCATGATGGATAATTCCCCATGTCACATAAAGGACAGAAAGAAGAATTCCTATAAGAACTTGCATGGATGTATTCCCCCTACTCCCGTAAAAAAGAAGGACCGTTGAGGATAAAATAATCCCCAGAACGATAAAATTGATAATTGGTATCCATCGTTTTTTCATAAAAGAACTCCACGTTTCACAAGTAAGAGTGCGATACTTATTGCCAGAAAAAACATAATATGAGCAAGATTATGTCCTGCAACCCGTACGATCCTCTTTTTTGAAACGACGAACCCGTCTATTATAAGAATTCCGATCAAAAGCCCTAAAAATATAAAGACAATATCCCGGGTCATGGTGGGAATATTGATGAGCGGTTTCTGGATGACCGACGTGAGAGAATTGATGAAGCTTTTTGAAGCTTCCTGTGAAGGAGCTCCGAAAAAAATGAGCGGAGTCTGATCTCCAAGAGCTTCAGTGCTTACTCCCGAAGAGAGAGGCACCGGTTTTTGGGCAATCATCTCTTCTTTGTTAGATGCGCCAAAAATCTCTACAACCAATGTTGTCTCTTCACCGTTGAGAATCCCGTTGACGATTGCAAATCCGATATCCCGATAACCGGGTTTGATGATATTATCCCGGTGTGTCGAGGATGCCATCCACGCCTCGACCACACCGCTGCTGTTAGAAAAATTTTTGGCTAGATTTTCTCCAGCCATGGTGTATTGATATCCCGAGGAAATTACAAATGTCCAGGGTGTCTTCCCCTCAGGGCTGGTATGTGACCAATAGTTATGGGAGAACATGTCCGAGGCTTTTTTTGCTGCAGCTTCTGATAATTTTGCATTGAGCCGAAGCTCTGATAACCCTAAACCTGCCCGTTTTTTATTGGTTAAATTCAGAAGTTCTGAAAGTCTGATATCTGTCGCATAGCCCAATATCGAGGGGTATTGCCGATGAACATATCTGAAACCGAAATTAAACAGTGCAAGAAGCAAAATATAGACCAGCATCGTGTCCGGATGCAATGCTTTGGCCCGATGGTTGTTCGTCTCATGCGGAAAGAAAAAATGACGCAAAAATCGATACATAGATCTATGATAGTAAGTTGTTCAAGAAAATGCTACTGACGATCATCTAATTTCCCTTTGTTCTTATCCCCAATGATCATTTCCATAATCCAACTTTGTAACTGGGGTTTTCTTTCCATTGACAGGAACGTTCAAAAGCCATCCCAACGTATTTCCAATAGAAGCTCCGACGCGAAGGCCGGTAAACGATCCCGGACCGGTATGAACACGAATATCCGTAATCTCTCGTATTGAAATCTTAAATTCATGGCAAAGTTCTTCAAGAAGCGGGAGTACTTTTTGAGAAGTATGAACATTTGATGCAAATATTTTTTCCCTCCGGATGCCATCTACTTCCAGAGTAACTATTGTTTCGTCTGTTTTTGACGTATCTATGGTAAGCTTACAGCTTTTTTTCATATCTTTACTGCTCCTTGCCGAAGTATGGAATAAGGGTCGCTCGTGCAATCAACTACCGTTGATACCTCTCTTTTCGTACACGTACCAGGTAACACGTAATCCACTTGTTCCACTAATTTTGGATCAAGTTCATCAACGGAAAACGGCGTTTTTTCTCCATGCATGTTTGCAGATGGTCCCAAAATCGGAACTCCAACCGCGCCAATAACAGTCAGGATGTCCGAATGGTCAGGCATGCGAATTCCAACCGTATTTCCGCCGCCTCTGATAGGGGAGTATATTTTACCAATATTACACAGGGTAATGATAGTCAATGCTCCGGGCCAATATGTTTCCATAAAATGTCGTACAATATCTGAAGGGGAATCAAGATAGGGAAGTGCTTGCTCTATAGAGGAAACAAGAACCGGCATTGCCTGCGTCTTCGGGCGTTTCCGAATGGCAAACAACCGATCAACCGCCTTCTCATCATCTATCCTGCACCCTATGCCGAAGGCGGTGTCTGTTGGAAAAATGACAATACCGCCATTTTTGAGAACCTTAATAACCCTTTCCAATTCATTCTTCATAATTCATTTTTAATTGTTAATTGTTTTTATACTAATTCTTCTTTCTTCTTCACGAATGATCTCAAATGTAATATCTGTTCTTTGTTTCGGTAATAACGTTCCCAGCCATTCTGCCCATTCAACGACAATAATCGCAGATGAATCCGTTAATAGTTCACGCATGCCTAACCCTTCAAGGTCATGCATTGTACCTATCCTGTACAAATCCACATGGTAAAACAGGAATGGGTTTTTTTCTAATGGATAACGTCGGACAATAATAAATGTCGGAGAGAGGAGGCGAGTGTGGATCCCTAATCCTTTCGCAAATCCTTGGACAAAAGTCGTTTTGCCACTTCCTAAATCTCCGTACAAACATAGTATTGAAGCTTTGTTTGAAGGATGACTGCTCTCCTTCTCTTTTAGGAGAGAACTTGCAATCGTTTTGCCAAGGTTTTGAGTTTCTTTGGCGCTTTTGGTAGTAAAGACGTGATGATCAACCATCCAATTCCTCCTCCGATGACGTCAATTATAACATCACGGATCTTTCCCTCGCGCGTCGGGACAAACGCCTGGTGAATTTCATCGCTTATCGCAAACACCAGAACAAAGAGAAATGAATAGAAAAATGCATAGGGTTTAGGAAAAACGGTATTTCGAAATGCCCGGTAACAAACAAAATAGAAAAAAGCATATTCAATGATATGCATCGTTTTAAAAATAAGAAAACTGATGGCGTATGAATCGGAAATAGCAACTTTTTGCCGCGATGAGGCAATGAATATTACCGCCATATAAAGAATAACCGGAAGCCAATAACGGATAAATTTCTTCATGTTTCTAGTATAAATGATCTATTTCCACAAAAACACACTATCTATTATTGCGACAAAATCACGCCATGGCGAGATTTTGTCGGAGATTGTTTGTATGGGCTAATTCTTCACAATGGTTCATCAATATGGTATTAAGTAGGAAAAAATTGCTTTTTAAGAACGATTGCGAGCGATAATCCGGCGCATCCGATGCCGATAAAAAGGAATGTAATGATAAATACTTTCCGTGATGCTGCGCGTTCCATAGAGACAGAAGAAGTTGCTACGTTCTCCGTCTTTGCACCCAATATGTCCTCTTTCTCTTTTGTTAGATCTGAGGATTGACTCGCCTCAGACAGAGTCTGTGTTGGTGTCGCCGTCCCCTTCTCTGTTGGTTTTAGTGTTGAGGTGTTCGTTGGCTTGGACGTCGCTGCTGGCGTTGGCGTATGGGTACATGTTGGGGTATTGGTATTTTCCGGGATCGAAGACGGCGTATTGGTCGGGGTTAATGTTGGTTGGGCAATGTATACTTCTACTTCATTAGATTCTCCGGCCGGATTGTCTGAATTTCCCGTATACCGCCAAACTTTCAAAATATAGTTTCCAGGACCGATATACCCATCGGCTACTTCCGCCTTCATTGAAAGAGTTCCGGACCAATTCCCGTTTGTTTGGAAAAATGAAAAAAAATTTGATTTAATAACGTCCTTATCCTGCGTCCGTTTACAGGAATACCATTCCCCTTTATTGTTTCTTGTAGCACCAAAATAATCACCACCGGAAGGTTTTTGCAATGCTCCTTGCAGATAGCAGGCCGACGATGATGCACAATTTAATGACGTAAACCCTGAAAGTGAAATTGTTATGTTAACGACATCATCCTCTGTTTGCGGATTATCGACGTTGAAGGAAATGGCAAAAATTGCTGATATAAAATAAAAAATAAATAAAACTAGAATCCCTAACCGTATGAATATCATACGAGGACAGTTAAACATTATGACTAATTATAGTTGACGTGCAGATAAAATGTGGCGGTGTCGGAGTCCTTGTGCTTTACTTTGACGTACTGGAGACGACAATTCCCAGAATAAAATCCACGATAAAGCGTTCCTTGTTGCACCGCCTTGACACTTAGAGATGTTCCATTTATATCTATACCATCGTGGAAAGTATAAATCTCTCTTATCCAATCAATATTCCTGGTCGCCCATGTACTCCCAAATCCTTGGTTAAGAATTATTTCTGGATCAAGTGGCCAATCCCATGATCCTGATGGATTAAATAGGTCTTGATCAGAACAGCCACAACATGGGCCAGAACAATTTTTATAAGAAACGCCTTTAAGATAACCAAACGGATTTAAAGGAGCATATCCGCCTCCAGTTTCTTTTGTTATCATAAAATGAAGATGTGTGTTACTAGAATTACACGATCTCCCCTCAATCAATGACGCAATTTTGCTGCCTTTTTCTACACCTCCAACTTCAACTTCCTGTCCGCCTCCCGCTAAAATACCTTGAATAGCTAATAATTCATTCCTTGCATTTGACAATAAAAGTTGGTAAGTAGCTTCACTGTTTTTGGTTTGCTCAAGAAGAATCTGTTTTGCGTATTTCTGCTGATCCAGTTTTTTCTTCTCATCCTCTTGCTGCTTTTTTAATTTTTCCTGCTGTTCTTTTTTCTTCTCCCTGGTATTTTTCCGCTCTCCGAAATTATTCTGTGTTGCCTTAAGCTGTACGAGAAGCTGTGCATCTTCTTCCTGCACGCGATTTATGTATTTTGTCCTTGAAATAAAATCTGAAATGTTCGAGCTTAACAATAATATTTCTAATGACGGTATTTTCTGTCTTTTATACGCCTCAGGAATCCTATGAAGCATGAGTTCCGAGCGTTTGGTGAGAAGCACTTCCAGTCTCCCTATTTCTTCCACGAGTTCACCGATTTCCTTTTCAAGTTTATCAATTGCAAATCCGATTGTTTCAATACGAAGTTTGGTAAGCTCGATATTCGAGTTAATGAGGGATATTTGTTGAGAAAGAGTATTCCCCTGTTTCTTTAAATCGGAAATTTTTGATTCGTATTCTTGGATTTTATTTTCTAAATCCTGCTGACTTTGAGCAAAAATAGTATGAGGAAAAATAAAAAGTGCAAGGATGAGAATAATACGTATCAAACTGATCATGTTTCATTTTATTTTATTAAAACGTAATATATTTTTTCAAAGCAACCAGACTTCCGATGCCTCCAAGAAGAAACCCGAGTGCGGAAAGAATAAACAAAAATCCAATGATACAACTAAAAAATGCGGTTGAAAGAAGTTTACCCAACACTGCGCTAATAATAGGAATGATCCCTAAAAATGACAAAATTGACGTTCTAAACCATAATATGAGAATAAGCATAACAAGCCATGCCATAAAACTCCCGACTACCCCATACATCCCTCCCTCCAAAAGAAACGGCAGTTGAATGTACCATTTGGAGGCACCGATCAATTTGAGTATTTCCACTTCATCTTTTTTGAGCGCTACTTTCATGCCGATAATAGTCATAACGATAAGGATTGCATTGAAAGATAAAAGCACAACGAGAACGCTTCCTACAAGCCGTACGGCATTGGTCCAGGAAACAAGCGTATCTACGACGTCTTTCTGGTAAATAACTTCCTCAACGCCTTCGGCTGCTTTCATAATCGGCTCCAGTTCTTTAAGGTGCCTCGGATCTGTTGCGGAAACCTCCAAAGACGCAGGAAGTATATCGGCATTCACCATCTCAAGAAGCAAAGGATCGTTTTTATTCTGTTCTTTGTAGATGGCAAGCGCATCTTCTTTGGATACATATTTTATGCCCGCAATTTTTCCGGTTGCCTCAAGCGTTGTTTTTAAGCTGTCTGCCTGTAATTTTTCTGCGGTGTCTTTAAAAAATACGGTTGCCTGAGGCTTGCTTTCAAAATAGCGGAGAACTAAAAATGATGTGGCAACCGTTAATCCGAACGCACCGCTGACTAAAAACGTCAGAAACATGGTAAGTACTGCAGCTAGTGCCTGGTAGGGAGAACGTCTGATATGAGTCCAGGATATGGTCAATGGTTTCATACTATTTCTCCTTATATCCATCATGTTCATGATGATGGTGATGTTTAGTGCGTTCCGTTTGGTGATAACGGCCTTTTTCCTCATCACTTTTTATTTCTCCGTGTTTTAAGGTAATCGTCCGTTTTTTCATTTCATTGACGAATGACGCATTGTGTGTCGCTACCATCACAGTTGTCCCCAAAGAATTAATTTCATCCAGAATCTGCATGATGTCCCATGACGTATCCGGATCAAGATTACCCGTGGGCTCATCTGCCAGAAGAATTTTCGGCCCTCCGACGATAGCCCTGGCGATACTCACCCTTTGCAGCTCTCCTGCGGAAAGCTGCAATGGAAAAGAATTTCTTTTGTGAGACAGTCCAACCAATTCCAATACGTCAGATACCCCTTTTTCCGTCTCTTCTTTTGATTTTTCTAAAATTTCAAGACCGAGCGCTACATTTTCATAGGTTGTCCGGTCAACTAATAATTTGAAATCCTGAAATACCATGCCGACTTTTCTTCGAAGCAAATGTATTTTTGATTGGGGAAGCTTTGTTATATCCCAATCATCAATGATGATGATACCTTCAGTCGGAAGAATATCACGAAGAATGAGGCGTAAAAACGTGCTTTTCCCCACTCCCGAAGGTCCGATAAGAAACACAAACTCTCCGTCTTTGATATCTACGGTTATATTGGACAGGGCATGCGTTTCCGGCCCGAATGCTTTTGATACATGGTCAAATCTGATCATTGTTAGGATTATTGAAGTTCAATACGTCCTACATCCATAAGCCACGGGCATTTTTTCGCCGCCATGGTTTTACTCGTGACTTTAACTTTTTTTCCGACAAATTCGTCAAGATCCAGAACTGATGAAACCAAACACGCAGTTTGTGACGGTCCTCCTTCACGAATGAGTTTATGCGTCCCTTCGCCGCTGACGCCCTCTTTTTCAATCGTTCCTACTGCGGTATCGGTAAATGTTTTGGTATCGGAACTCCCGAATGTTTTACCTTGGCCGGAAATCGTCTGTCCGCCAATGGTTATGGTTCCTTTTCCTGGACTTGCTAATAGATACCCGGTACCAATACCGGCACACATGAGGATGGCAAATACGACACCAAGAGCCGTATAAAATGTTCGTTTATTCATTTTTGACGGCATACCGTCTAATGGTTGGACATATGATTTTTCTACAATTTCTGGCTGATGAGTTTGATGATGTGTTTGCATATGCATCTATTATCACGGCTTATGAAAATTTTTTCAAGTATGCCATGATAAAGTCCTCAATGTCTCCATCCAGCACCCGATCAGTATTGCTGGTTTCATAGTCAGTACGCAGGTCTTTCACCATGTGATATGGATGGAGGACGTAGGAACGGATTTGGTTTCCCCATCCGGGTGTTTTATACACGCCGCGAAGTGCGGTCTCTTCTTTTTTCCGTTTTTCTTCTTCAAGTGCCCACAGTTTTGAACGTAAAATCTTAAGCGCGTATTCTCTGTTTTGTCTTTGATACCTTTCAGTTTGACATGTAACCACAATACCGGTCGGTTTATGTTTAAGCCGTACTGCTGTTGAAACTTTATTGACGTTTTGCCCGCCTTTCCCGCCTGATCGGAAAAAATCCCACTCAAGATCGTCATCTTTGAGTGGTACTACTTCACCTTCTGCTATGATCGGTAAGACTTCCACCATGGCAAATGACGTTTGCCTCAAGTTGTCCGCATTAAACGGCGATTGCCTGACTAATCGATGAACCCCTGCCTCCGCTTTCAAAAAACCGTACGCGTATACGCCGGATACGGTCATCGTGACGCTTTTGATTCCCGCTTCGTCCCCTGGAGTGTAATCTACCTCATCTTTATCCCAACCTTTCCGCTCAACGAATCTGCTATACATTCTATAAAGCATAGCGGTCCAATCCATCGCCTCCGTCCCACCCTGTCCTGCATGAATGGAAAAAATTGCATCGGACCGGTCGTACGGCCCACCTAAATACAGAGCAAATTCCAAGCGGTCAACTTCTTTTTTCAACTCTTTAAGATTCCCCTCTGATATCAAAAGCTCCAGCATCTCCGCTTCTTCTATCTCTTTTTGAAGCGTTGAAATCTCTTTCATAACAAGGGCTGCGTGCTCGTGATCCTTCCAAAAATCCGGCTTTGCGGATTCTGCTTCCAAATTCCTCACCGTCTGGCGCTTTTGATCAACACGCAGTTTTTCCACAATATTCTTTGCCCGTGTTATGAAATCTTCATCCATAGAATTATTGACAAGGCCTACGTATGTTCATTCGGCTTATCTTGTCATTGCGAACAAAGTGAAGCAATCTTTATAATAGAGATTGCTTCGTCTCCCTCGACTGCGCTCGGGATCCTCGCAATGACAGACTACGTAACTCTTGTTATTGAGCAGGTTTACAAATGACTGCTTTCACTTCTTCTTTATCTGCTGTAGTGAGTGTTTCAAACCGTTTCACTACCTCTTCAATAATGCGATGTGTCACAATTTCCTCAGTTTTCTTCTGAATAACGCTTCCTACCTGCGATGCAGCTTGGGACGAAACAGACGCGATCGCCTGCTTAGGATTCTCTGGAATATCGACTGCCCCCAGTACTTCTTCTGCTTTCTTCCCTGCTTCTGTCTCAACGACCCGATCATGCACAGCCTGAAGAACTTCCGGACGATCGCGTTTCATGATTTTTGGCCACAGGAGACTTCCACCAATCATAACCATTGATGCAAGGAAAAACGCTCCGATAAACTGTGGTATCATAAGCCTCAATAGTATAGGGGGTTTACAGTGGAAATAAAAGTAAGATTAAGCGTCATTCTTGCGAAGGCAGGAATCCAGGTCGTTAAAAAATAGATTCCGGCTCGTAGGCCGGAATGACAAAAATATGACAATTTTAGGAATTGATCCGGGAGTCGCGCGCATCGGTTGGGGAATTATCAATAATACTAAACCAGATCCTACTGTTATGGCATATGGACTCATCTCAACGGACAAAAATATCCAAAAAGAACAGCGACTAAAAAATCTTTATGATGCGATGATATCCCTTCTTACCAAATATAAACCGGATATCATGAGCGTCGAAGACCTATTTTTTACAACAAATGCAAAAACCGCCATTGCTGTGGGTGAAGCACGGGGTGTCATCCTTCTTGCTGCTGCTAAAGGCAATGTTTCTGTGGTATCCTATACTCCACTGTCGATTAAACGAACAATAACGGGAGACGGACATGCGGACAAAAAACAAGTGCAAAAAATGATAACATCACTGTTAAAACTGAAGGAATGTCCAAAACCCGACGATACGGCTGATGCGTTGGCAATTGCAGCAACGCATGCATATACGAACACAAATTTAAAAGTCAATCCGCTAGCTGGCGGATAAAAGTCTAAAGTAACAGTTCTGTCATTGCGATCTCGCCAAAAGCGAGAGAAGCAATCTTTATAATAAAGATCGCTTCGTCTCCTTTAACTTTACTCGGGATCCTCGCGATGACAATATACACAGAATAAAAAATATGATTGGAGCATTAAAAGGAACGATTTATTCAAAATCTCAAAACTCCATTATCCTTTTTACCGGAGGTGTTGGCTATTTCGTATATGTAACGAATAGATTTTTAGAAGAATCAAAAACTGATTCGGAAGCATTTCTCTTTATTCATAGTCATATCCGGGAAGATGCATTTGACCTTTTCGGTTTTCCAACGCAGCAGGAACTTCATATGTTTAAACTCCTATTAACCGTCTCGGGTATCGGACCAAAAACAGCGCTGACTATCATTGATCGCGGTGTTCCGGCCGTAACGGGGGCAGTACAAAAATCAGATGTCGATTTTTTCACTACCATTCCCAGACTTGGCAAAAAAAATGCTCAGAAAATTATTATTGAACTTAAACAAAAACTTGGAAGCATTGCTGATCTGGATCTTTCAGAATATGCCTCGTCAGAAACCAAAGAAATCCTTGATGCGCTATCTTCTATGGGATTTGTCAAAAACGAAGCATTTCGTGCAATAAAAGCACTCCCTCATGAAGTAAAAACACTCCAGGATAAAATCCGATACTGCCTTCAAACACTCGGGAAATCCGTATGAAACAGGACAAAAAAATTCATCCGACGATCACCGAAACAGTCGTCTCGAGTTCAGAAACTCCTGAGGAGGAAAAACTGTTTACGTCGCTTCGAGCATCCTCGTGGAATGAATTTGCCGGCCAAAAACAAGTAAAAAAAAGTTTGCGGGTGATGATTGATGCTGCGAAAAAACGAAAAGAGGCTATCGAACATATTCTCCTTTATGGCCCGCCGGGACTGGGAAAAACGACGATGGCGCACCTGATCGGAAAAGAACTGGGAGTACATGTCAAAATTACGTCAGGACCTGCTATCGAACGGGCTGGAGACCTTGCAGCTATACTAACCAATCTGTCTCCAAAAGACATTTTATTTATTGATGAAATTCATCGCCTCAATAAAGTGGTAGAGGAAACACTCTATCCGGCTATGGAGGATTTTGCATTGGATATTATTATAGGAAAGGGTCCTTCTGCACGTACATTACGTCTTGACCTTCCCCCATTTACCATCATAGGAGCTACCACTCGCGCCGGACTTCTCTCCTCCCCGATGCGGGACCGGTTTGGCGTCATCTTCCGCTTATCGTTCTATCAATCGAAGGAACTGGAAGAAATACTAGAGCGCGCGGCAAAAAAACTTCATGTAAACATGAAACCACAAATACGCAAAATAGTAGCTCAACGTTCACGGGGAACACCACGGATCGCTTTAAGGCTTCTCAAACGCGTTCGTGATGTAGCGGAGGTGCGGGATAGGGACGACATTTCAGAAGAAATTCTTGCTGATTCACTCTCTATGCTTGACATTGACTGCCTGGGGCTTGACGATTCGGACAGACGTTATCTTTCCATTATCATTGATAAGCATAACGGAGGTCCGATCGGGATCGAAACGCTTTCTGCAGCACTTTCTGAGGATATCGGCACCATTGAGGAGGTAATTGAACCGTACCTTCTCCAAACCGGACTTATCAAACGGACGAATCGCGGTCGTGTTGTGACCGACCAAGCATACAAACATCTGAAAAAAACTCCATTAGGAAAAACCTCTCAGAAACAATTGCTCTGATTGTTCTCTCGTTACTGTGTTGCACAGTTGGCCGACGCGCTCCCTGCTACCTGGCCTTCATCGGTCAACGAGTATGAAGCAGCTACATCATTTTTTGAAAGTGTTTTGTCGCAAAACCCTAATTTTGCGTTCGATCCGCAGCAGATAAGCTGTTTTAGACTATCAACATTCCTTCCGCCAAAGTCAAATTCGGAAACGACCATATCATTGATAACCAAAGTCGGAGATCCGCTTACAGCAAGTTTTTTGGCTGCGTCAAAATCTTTTTGCGCATACGCAAGTCCTTTTTGCCCATCACTCATACACGTCCCTAACTGAGTCAAATTCACTTTTGCCTCAGTCAAACATGCTGAAGATTTCCCTTCTCTCATGTAACAGGAAACGTACGGCCAATATAAATCTTTTTGTTCTTCCCTTATGCAAATTTGCCTTAAATTCTCCTCTGCCTCTTTATCCCCATGCATGGAAGTAATTTTCCCGTTTTCAACGCTTCCAATATATTTTATGTTAAAAAATTTTCCAAGCTCCTGCTCTTCAGCTGCTGCTACTTTCATGAGTCTCTGCATCTGAAGTCCGTACGGACAATCCGCTACAACAAATGCCGTCAGTGTTGGGGCATCAGTTTTCTTCACGTCGGTGCACGTCAGCGGTTTTTTTTGCTCTCCCGTTGTCTCTCCTTTAGCATCCGGTTTTTTATCAAGATCCGAAACTTTTATGCCGCCGGTAAAAAAAAGCTTTCCGTCCCGGGTCATATAGGAGGTAAATTTCTGTTCTTTCCCCGCAACTTCAAGTTTGAGCTCAAATACGTAGATGCCGCTTTCGTCTTTGATATTTGCAACTTCTTTCAACGTGACGGAAGGATCAAGTTTTTTTACAATGTTGGGGATTAATGTTGTTTTTACCTTTACGATCTGATCGCGATTCATCTTTATCATCCCTACCGCTGCCAATGCTCCGGCCACAACCAGTGCGATAATCATTCCAACGATTTTTGTTTTTTTGGATGTTTGTTTTTTCATAAAGTAACGTAGTTTTACAGAAATCCCCCCTGTTTGTCAATAGCGAACCAGCTTCACCCCGCTCAACAGGACTTCGAGGAGTGCTATCTTATCTGTCCACGAAATAACACTTGTTGTACTCGCAAAGGAGGGCAAAAAAATGTATACCCTTCTTACTCGAGTTTGCAACTTTTTTGATAGAAAAACGTTGCTAACTCAGTCTAGAAGGAGTTATACCCGTAGCAATTCTGATAGCGAAGGGTATATAATAAGACTTCGAAATATGAAAACACTATTCAGAAAAAAAATCATCTGGTTTTTCCTTATCGGACTTCTCATTGGGGGGCTCGTGTGGAAATTTATCCTTCTGCCCCAACAAGAGAAAGCCGTAAGCTCCTCAACAACGAAAAAAACAACAACATATACGGTTAAACGAGATACGATCAAAGAAACCCTCACGATTTCAGGAGAGCTTGATGCAGAAGAAAAAATAACGCTCCGCTTCCAATCTTCCGGCCTTATCTCCTGGATCGGCGTAAAAAAAGGCGATTTTGTAAAAAAGAATCAGCTTATTGCAATGCTTGATCAAAAAGAACAGAAAAAAAATCTTGAAAAATATCTCAATACCTACCTAGACTCCCGATGGGATTTTGAGCAGACGAAGGATGAATACAGACAACCGGCTCAGGACTATTGGGGGCTATCATGGGATCAAAGGAATGAAATCGACAGAGCGTTGCAACAAGCTCAATTTGATTTAAACAACGCAGTTCTGGACGTTGAGCTGAAAAATATTTTATTAAAATATACCAACCTCACCTCTCCGATTGATGGGATAATCACCAAAGTTGCAGTTCCTGTAGCGGGTGTATACGCAACTGCTGTACAATCGGAATTTGAAGTCACTAATCCCAATTCGCTTTACTTTTCTCTTCTTCCTGATCAGACAGAAGTGACTAAACTCACCAGCAGCATGTCAGCGGAAATTGTTTTTGATTCCTATCCGGATGAAAAAATTATCGGCACAGTGGGAAATATCGCTTTTATCCCAAAAAGCGGAGAAACCAACACGGTCTATGAGGTAAAAATAGTATACTCGTTAAACGACGATACCCATACAAAATACAGAATCGGCATGACCGGAGATGCGACCTTTACAATCTTGGAAAAACCCGATGTCCTTGTTGTTCCTCTTACATTTCTTAAAACTGAAAAAGATAAAAAGTATGTCATGAAAAAAACCGGCAACAAAAAGGAAAAAATATATGTCGACGTCGGCATCGAATCGGATCAAATAACGGAGATAACCGGCGGATTGGCAGAAGGCGACGTCATCTATGATTAAACTTCACGGTGTCTATAAGGAATACCCCATAGACGGTGAACAATTTTTTGCACTCAAAAATATCAATCTCGAAATAAAGAAGGGCGAGTATACAGCTATTCTTGGGCCATCCGGATCAGGCAAATCCACACTCATGCACATTATGGGTCTTCTGGATCTTCCAAGTAAAGGAAAAGTGTTCATCGACAATCATGATGTTTCGAAATATACAGATAATCAATTATCTCTAGCCAGGAATGAATTCATTGGATTTGTCTTCCAACAGTTTAATCTCATCAATAAACTCACTGTCCTTGAAAATGTACTATTGCCGACGATTTATGCGAAAAATCTCACGTTTAATCCAAAGGAAAGGGCTCTGAAGCTTATAAAAGATTTTGGCATCGGCGACAAAGAAAAATCATTTCCCCATAAGCTCTCCGGGGGTCAACAGCAGAGGGTCGCGATCGCGCGCGCACTCGTTATGAACCCCAAACTCGTTCTTGCGGATGAACCGACCGGCAACCTGGATAGTAAAAACGGAGACGCCATCATGGACTTGCTGGAGCAGCTGAACAAAAATGAAGAGGTCACGGTTGTCATCATCACCCATGAGAAAAATATTGCTGACAGAACCAGAAGAAAAATCCAAATCCGCGACGGAGCACTCACAAAAGACTAATCTATGACATATTTTCTTTTTATCATAAAAACAGCGTTTGAAGATTTCAACCGGAATAAAATCCGGACATTCCTTACATCTCTTGGTATTCTCATCGGTGTTTCTTCTGTTGTCCTTCTCATCTCCCTTGGTCTTGGGCTTAAAGCGTATATTCAACAGCAATTTGAAAGTATGGGAACAAATCTTGTCTTCATCATGCCGGGAAGTATGAGTGGTGCAGGCATGGGCGGAATGATGTCAGCAATTAGGTTTGACAACAAAGATCTACAGACCCTTAAGCGAATACGCAATGTAAGTGCAATTCTTCCGTTTGTCGTAAAATATTCCAAACTGCAGTCAAATACTGATTCCGCAACGTACGAACTGGCTGGATCAACTGCGGAAGCACTTGACGTCATGGATATTGAAATTGAATACGGACGTCCGTATACAAAATCGGATGTGGAAAAAGGAGCAAAAGTCGTTGTCTTAGGCTCGAAAACGGCTGAAAAATTATTCGGGAGCGGGGCAAACGCAGCCGGCAAGACGGTAAAACTCGAAGGTCAGGGATTTAAGGTGATTGGAATTGCCAAATCCAAAGGCGGAGGAGGCTTGGGCATGCCGAGCGTTGATGAACACGTGTATATGCCTCACTCTGCTATGATCAGCTTCAATCCGGACAAAAAATTCTATGCAATTTATTTACAAGCTGAGTCGGAGGATGCCATTCCTGAGATAATATCCGAAACGAAAAAGCTGTTGGCAAAACGGTACACAAATGAAGATGATTTTTCCGTTATTGAACAAACGGAAATCTTAAATACCGTCAATTCGATTTTTGCGATTCTCAATCTGGTGCTGGTTGCTATCGCTGCAATTTCCCTCATTGTCGGAGGAGTCGGCATCATGAACATCATGTTTGTATCAGTTATTGAACGCATTCGGGAAATTGGTATCAGACGCGCAATTGGAGCGAAAAAAGCTGATATCCTCTGGCAATTTTTGGCAGAGGCTGTACTTCTTTCGGGTATTGGCGGAGCTATGGGTCTTCTTATTTCTTTTGTTGTCGTTCTTGCACTCAGTACGCAATTTCCTGCCTATATCGACCTCACAACAGTCCTCATTGCCCTTGGCGTATCCTCCGGAGTGGGTATCGTATTTGGAGTATTTCCGGCAAAACAAGCTGCTGACCTTTCCCCCATCGAAGCGATCAGATATGAATAATAAATTACAGTACTTACCACATTGTCATCGCGAGGAGCCCCGCCAAGGCGGGGCGACGGGGTGATCTTTATAATAGAGATTGCTTCGTCGTTGCACTCCTCGCAATGACAGGATTGTTGATTATCTATTGCGCAAGTCCTGTAAATTTGAAAATAGAAATTTATCAATTATGAAAAAACCATCGCAAATCAACTTCCAATGTATTCACTGCAATAAGCAGATTCCGATTCATCCCTATATGGGCACATCTCACAGGAATCACTGTCCGTTTTGCCTCTGGTCCAAACATGTGGACGAACAGAAAGCGGGTGATAGACTCTCACAGTGTCAAGAAGAGATGGAACCGATAGGGCTGACTTTTAAACATGAAAGAATAGATAAATACGGAAAACAAAAACAGGGAGAACTCATAATTGTCCACATATGTACGAAGTGCGGAAAAATTAATATTAACAGAATCGCTGGCGATGATGATGAAAAAATTATTCTTTCTTTACTTAATCAAACTGATGTATCAAAAGAAGCGCTTGCATCATTGAAGGCACTAAAAATCGACATTCTTGGAAAACAAGAAAACAGTCAAGTCCAAAAACAACTCTTTGGAATAAAACATGTATAAAAAAATTGGCTTCGCAAGCCTGTCTGCCGACAGGGATACCCCTTAAAGGCCACCCCTTTTGAAGCTAAAACCATATCTTCAAATTCCTTTATGTTTCCAAATGCTACCCGATCCACAATTTTTTCCTGTAACCCCATCATTCTTCCGGGGGTTATAACAAAATCCCCCCATTTGTCATTGATGGCGTCCAGCGCTTTGGCAAGGCGCGCTTTTTTTTCCATATCGGAAAAAAGATGTTCCTGTGTATATAAAGATTTCTCAAGAGAGAAACAGGATACTGCCACATTAGCAACAGGAGTATGATACGGACTCATGCAAAGAATGCGGTACGCAACTTTGTACATATCTCTTGTGTCGAACAAATATTCCGAAACGGTGACTCCTCTGTGCCAGTGACATCCGTCGCGATAGAGGATCGAAAGATGCACGCCACGTGCTCTGTATCCATTCTTTCGCATACGGCTTCCTGATTTTTCAACAAGTTTCATCAAAAGAGGAAAAAGTTCTTCCGGTGTAGAACGTATATCAGGAAGCGCGTAGGAATTACCAAAACTCCCCCTTCCGAATTCCACATCATCAATCTCCCATCCATGCAGCCGCACATACCAGTAGTACCCGACTATGGAGGCAAATGCCGCCTTGAGTTTCCAAACAGGCGCTTGGTAAAAATCCAATGTTGTAAAAATACCATATTGATTCAACCGCGCAACATTGTTTGTTTTAATTCCGCATATGCTCATGAGAGGAAAATGTCCATAAATTTTTTTAACATTGCCGGCATCAATGACATCCAATCCGTCAGGATTGTGAAGTCCTGCTCCTAATTTTGCTAAAAAACGGTTTGGACCAATGCCGATAGAGACTCTCAACCACTCGCCCACTTCTTTTTTAATACGTTCTTTTATTTCTTTTGCAACAATCACCATACCTTTTGAAAATGACGGGCATCCTTCCAGATCCAATACAAATTCATCAATGGATTTTGGAACAACATGATCGGTATATTCTTCAAGAAGATGTCTGAATTTTATATGGATATTTCGATATTTCCATGGATCAGGAGTGAGTACAATAAGGTTTGGACACAACAGCTTTCCTTCTTTTACTCTCATCCCGACTTTCACACCCTGATCTTTTGCCTCAACGGACGGGGCGATAATACATCCGGAGGGAGCTGCGTATGCTGCAACAGCAATGGGTTTACCCCGCAGTTTCGGATTTGCCTGTTGTTCAATAGTGGCAAAACATGAATTAAGATCCAAATGCATGATTGTGGGGCTTTTTGGATTAAACGATAGTGATGATGTATTAATTTGATTCCCCATCTGCTATCTCCTCTACGGTCCAGGAAAGCAATTCCGTGTTCAGAACCAGTCTGAAAAACAACGACTCTGATTCAACGGAAAACACATGTAAAAGCGTCCTGCCTTGCCTCACGGTATGATGAAGCCCGATACGGGTAATACGGTACAATCTGCCTTCCCACAGAACTTTCACGGGTTTTACTTCCCGCGTTTTGTGGTTAAAGACTAAAGCAACAGAAATAGGTGCCTGAATTTTCTGAATCATACCCGAACAAATAAAAACAGAAGGAGGAAATTTATATGTAACTATCTAAGGTATATCCAAATAAAACCCGAAAGTCAAGAAGAATTTTAAGTTGATTTAAAGCAATATTATTGTATCTTTTTTACTGCAATGACTTCTATCTCTACCCGGCATCCATCTTTTACGAGTTTTTTTACCTCGACAAGCGTGGAGGCGGGTTCAGCGGTTTTGAAATATTTATTGCGAACTGCGGAAATTTTGGGGAAATCATTCATGTCCGTCACATACACGGTTGTTTTTACGACGTCGTCAAGAGACGCGCCCGCTTCTTTCAATATCTTATTTAAAGATTCATAGACATACTCCGCCTGCTTACCAACATCCTCCGGATGAACGACGTTTCCATCCTTATCAAGTGCAATCTGACCTGTGGTGAAAATAATCTGTGCATCACCCATCTCAACGCTATACCCATGTGAATACGCACCCAATCGTTTCGCAAATGCATCTGAATTGATCTTTGTTTTTTTCATAACCATTCACTTCGGTCTATAAAAGGATAAATATTATTTAAACATCTTGTGGATAGAAATTTCTAATCCATCTTTGCTGTTTAAGATATTCAACTTCTTCATTAGTAAATGTCACCTCCACACTTTTTATATTTTCTTTAACATGATTTGGATTCCGCATGCCGACAATTGCAACATCAGCTCCACCCTTTAATAGGCAAAACTTTAAAGCAATTTGTGTCATCGTTCTCTTTGGATTCACCAAATTTTTCTTGATTTGTTTGACTTTATCTACAGTCATCTTCAGTCTGTCTTCTGTGAAATAATCTTTTCTCCAATCGTTAAAAGAAGTTTTATAAGTGAACGTCCCACTTAAAGAGCCTTCATCTAATGGAACTCTTGCGATAATACCGATATTCCTTTTTTTTGCGAGCGGAAAAAGTTTGTCTTGAGGCGATTGGTCAAAAATATTGTAGATGACTTGAATTGTGTCAATCTCTCCGGAATCAACCAACTTTAAAGCAGAATTTGGATCGTGATCGTTAATGGATATCCCAACATAATTGGTAATACCCTCCTTCTTCAAAAAAGCAAAGGCTTCTCGCCAAACACTCGAATCATACCAATCGTCCCGCCAAACATGCAATTGTAAAATATCTATTGTTTTTCTTCCAAGATTTTGATAACTTTCTTTTGCTTTTTCAATAATATAATCTCTCGGAAAAACTTGGTTTATATCCTTATTCCTTGCTGGCCATTGTCCATCCAGCGGAGGGACTTTCGTAGCTACAACAATATCTTTACCACCAAGTGTATTTTTGATTAACCGTTCACTATGACCATCAGCATACACTAAGGCGGTATCAAAAAAATTTATGCCATGCTCGTATGCTTGTATTAAAGATCGTTTTGATACTGTGTCATCTGCTTTCCACATATCTTTCCATCGAAGTATAGGTGCACCTCCACCGATACCCCACGCACCAAAGCCTATTCTTGAAATTTTCAAGTTGGTCTTTCCAAGTGTAGTGTATTCCATAAGATTAGAAAATTTTTCTCTCCTTGTAATATATGTCATCCCATCTATTTATACAACCGACTGTGTGTACCCAACAGTCCAAATGGGATGATACATTCTTCTTTTTTCTTATGATTATTTCGAAACTATAATCCAATAATCTGAAGGAGTGATTATTTTTATGGTGCTGTATATTCTCAGTCGTAATAAATGTTTGTCTCCGGAAACGATATAATCCGCATTCCCTTCTTCTGCGCATTCTAAAATTCTATTGTCTGATGGATCGACCGTAATCCGATTGATCCTTTTTTTAGGTTCGACAACAAGAGAAATAGAGAGAAGCAGGTTTTCTATAACATCAAGCTGTTCCGTTTCATAATCAAATTTTACCCGCAATACCCCGCGAAGCTCAGCAAGTATCTGTTTGGAAACGATCAACTGAAATACTCCGACATCTGCCATATGAAGCAATTTTCGCGGAATACCGGAAAAAAGGAGAGCTGAGATATAAATATTCGTATCGAACACGATCCGATTCATGAAGTACTATTGTTTACTCTTTGTACGATATGCGGATACCAATCGTTCAATATCCTGCTCTTTCACCTTAAGCTGTTTTACTTTCTTGTCGCCATACGCAAACACGTCATCCCATTGCACCATCCGCAATACATAGCTTCTGATGGCTTCCCGAAAAAGTTCGCTTCTCGTCCGCGCTTCCTTCTGAGCCACCTGATCAGCGAGCTTCAATAATTTAGTTGGTAAAGAAATGTTTATGACTTGTCCATCCATACAGTATTATCTCCAATGTATAAAGTATATATAAAGTTTATACATACGTCAATACACGGTTTTTTCAAATCGCGCCATAATTACCTTGGGAGTATTTAAGGGGCAGGCCGCATTACTTCAATTCAGGATAATGGCACTTCAGCACGGGTCGTTGCGATCGAGATGTTTTTGAGTTTTAACACCTCAAGCAATTCAACTAATCTTGTCTCAGCTAACTTTCTTAATTTACATCTTCATAGTCGTCGGTTTTAAATATTTGATCATCTTGAACATAGACAACCCTAAACGCTTTTGTTTTATCTTCTCTCAAAATATACACGAAAGGTACCTTATATAAGCTATTGTTTTCCGCACATGTGCCATCTTCTATAAATATTATTTTACCCTTTTTAGGAATCAAAGGATTTGTTGAGATAAACGGACAAGGTTGAGGAGAAAAAATAAACTTTCCAAACCCCTTATAATCCCTATCCTTTGGAGATCCCTCAAGCTGGTACTTCAGTGGATCATATTTGGAATAGAATTGAAACAGCGGGTAACCTCCGCCTGACTTTGTAGCAATCACCCAATCATAATTCGCATAGTCTTTATTAACAAGTTCCATCATTTGAGAAAACCCATTATTTCTATACCATGGTCTATGTACTTTTGATTGAACAAAATATTGATGGAGAAAATAAGAAACATTATATAGAAATAACAATATAACAAGAATTATTAAAACTATTCTTTTTTTCTTTATGACATGAGTAAAGAAGTATATTAACCCATACGCTGCAATTATCTCAAGCATTGGAAACATGACCAATGCCCTTTGAACATTGTGAGTATCTACTGTAGTTGCTGCTGTAGTTGGAGCAATAAGAAGCCACAATAGTGGTATTTTATATATCCTGTTTTTTTTATGAAACGCAAGCAAACAAGCTCCAAAAAGAATAAACGGCATTTCAATAAGATACAGTACCCCCATATTCGGAACAAAGTACCATTGTGGCAGATCTTTTATAAACAAAAAATTCAAGGAGAAATATTCAAAATAGTTAGATATATACAATATAAAAAGGTTAATTCCTTTATTATGAAACAGACGTGTAGAAAATATTCCAATTCCACTTACACCATCTTCTCTTATTTGTTCTTCTGTTACTAATCTTGTTTCTGGGTGGCTAAAAATGTTTACTTGAGAGAATCTTCCTGTCCCACCCGAGATAACAAAAATTAATACAAGATCAAGTATCGACATCAATATAAATGAGACAATAAAAGCTTTCTTATATTGATTTTGTACGTTTATTTTCCAAATAAACAAAAAAGTGATAATAAACGCTAAAAAGAGTAAAGGAACAAATATTCGAGGAGTTTGGTAAAAGAAAAAACTTAAAGTAAGAAAACTAGTCCCAAAAATAATATATTTTACTGATTGTGTTTTTAAACTCTTTATAATCAAGGCAAAACCTAAAATTATAAAAAATAAAGCAATAATCCCTTCACTGCTTGCTCTTGAGAGGTTTATGTGCCATGGTGCTATTGCAAGAAGCAACGCACTTAATACACTTATCTTTCTATTCTCAAATATCGAGTAGGAAAGAAAAAAAATTGCTAAGATAGAAAATGCTCCAAATAGTGCTCCGGGAGAGCGAACGGCAAATTCCGTTAAGCCAAACAGCGCAACTGGTATTATCGCAATATAGTGATAACCGGACGGGCTATTGTCTCCAAAAATGTCAATATATAAAGAGATATGATTATTATCATCTTTTCCCGTTCGTAGCAGTGAATACGCATTATATCCTTTAGAAGCCTCGTCTGTATGAAAACCGACTGGATATGAAGACAATTTATAAAACCTAAGAAATAAACCAACGGCAAAAATTATAATTAGTATAGAAATGAAAAATTTTCTATTGTTAAACATGAATCTTCATCCTTTATGCCAAGGGGCATTTATCATCCCACATTTTTTATATTTATACGGTTTACCAGTTTGCGGATTAATCGCTCCGCAAGGACATGGATCATTTCGACCGAGTTGTTTTGCTTTAATAGGTTGTGGAATAGATTCTTGATTTGTCCGCATCTGTTTCGCAGCTTTGCTGATCGCAGTTTCAGTAGCAATATTTGCATTTTCTGCTCTCTGTCCTCTGTCCTCTGTCCTCTGTAAATTCACCTGTATTTTAAATATTCTGTGAGCAATATCAGATCCGATAGCAGACATCAACCGTTCGAACATCCCGAATGCTTCATTTTTGTATTCAACCAAAGGATCCCTTTGTCCGTATCCCCGAAGCCCAATACCCTCTCTGAGGTCATCTATTGCCTCCAGATGTTCCATCCAGAGATTATCAATAATGGTAAGGGATACCCACCGCTCAACCTGACGTATGACTTCCGGCGTTATCTGCTTTTCCCGGGAATCATACATATCACGGCTAAGTTTGATAAGAAAATCGGAAATTTCGGAAGGTGAATGCATCTGGGAAAGCTGGGCAAAAAGCTGTTTTTGCGACAATTCATCAAAAGGAATAATGGTAACAAATTCATTGACGATTTGCTCTCTTTCAACCGTTCCCCCTTCCCCAATATGCAGATTGACAAGTGTTGTTATATCGGATTTGATGTATTCAAGGATTTTCTCTTTCTGATCCTCGGCAAAAAGAGCCTTTCGACGGAGCCGGTAAATAATTTCCCTATGTTTGTTAAGAACGTCGTCGTACTCAACCAGGTGTTTCCGGCTGTCAAAATGAAATCCTTCTACTTTTACTTGTGCCTGCTGTATAGCCCGGGACACCATCGGGTGCTCCAAGGGTACGTCTTCCGGAAGGTTAAACATCGTCATGAGTTTTGCTACCTGATCCCCTCCGAACAAACGCATAATGTCATCCTCCAAAGACACAAAAAATCTACTTGTTCCCGGATCCCCCTGACGGCCGGACCGGCCCCGCAGTTGATTATCAATACGTCTGCTTTCGTGCCGCTCCGATCCAATGACATGAAGGCCACCGAGCCCTACCACTTCATCGTGGCCTTTTTGCCACTCAGCCATTTTTGTTTCAAATTCTTTTTCGTTTTCAATTTCTTCCATTTCGTATTTTTCCGGTTTTGATCCGCCTAAAATAATATCCACTCCCCGGCCTGCCATGTTGGTGGCAACCGTGACTGCTCCCTTTTTCCCTGCCTGGGCAATAATCAACGCCTCCTGCAGATGATTTTTTGCGTTCAAAAGTTGATGGGGAATACCTTTCCGTTTCAGAAGCTGCCCTATAATTTCATTTTTTTCAATGGACGTTGTACCCATCAGTACGGGCTGGCCTTTTTTGTGAAGCTCTGCAATCTCATTGGCAATTGCCCCGTATTTTGCCCGAGGTGTTTTATATACGCTGTCGGCATAATCACGCCTGATCATATCCTTATTCGTAGGGATTATGACCACATCCAGGTTGTAGATTTTTTTGAATTCTTCCGCCTCTGTTGCGGCAGTTCCTGTCATACCGCTAAGCTTTTGGTACATACGGAAGTAGTTCTGTAATGATACCGTTGCTAACGTTTTACTTTCCTGCTGGATCGCAACCCCTTCTTTTGCTTCAATTGCCTGATGAATTCCTTCGGAAAATCGCCGGCCTGTGAGGAGCCTGCCCGTAAACTCATCAACGATGACCACTTGCCCGTCTTTGACAATATAATCACGGTCGCGTAAAAAAAGAGTCCGGGCTTTGAGTGCTGCTTCCAGATGATGGACCGTCTCGAAATCTTCCTCGTAGATATTTCCCAATCCCATCAACTTTTCCACTTTCATAACGCCGTGATCCGTAAGATGTGCTGTACGGAGTTTTTCATCAATCGCGTAATCAATTTTTGATGTCAATTTGTCCACCATTTTTGCGTAATCGTAATATTTATGGGTCGCTTCCATGTCCGGAGCTGAAATTATGTGAGGGGTTCGTGCTTCATCAATAAGGACCGAATCCACTTCGTCAACGACCGCGAAGTGGAATTCCCGCTGGACCAGCTGCGACGGATCGGAAACCATATTGTCGCGGAGGTAATCAAATCCGAATTCGCTGTTGATGCCATAGGTCACGTCTGCCTGATAGGCCTCTTTCCGGGTAATCGGCCGAAGATGCCGCAGACGAAAATCTTTCACTGTTTCGTCGGTTAAGGAAGGATCATACAAAAATGACTGATCGTTGATGATTGCCGAAACGCGCATCCCCAAAACGTGAAAAATCGGTCCCATCCATCCGGCGTCACGGCGAGCCAGATAATCATTCACCGTCACCAGATGTGCACCTTGCCCTGATAATGCATTCAGATACAACGCGGGAATAGCAGACAGCGTCTTTCCTTCTCCTGTTTTTTGTTCGGCGACTTTTCCAAAGTGAAGCGTTGCTCCTGCAATAAGCTGAACGTCGTAATGCCGTTCTCCGTTGACCCTTCGTGATGCTTCTCGTACAAGGGCAAATGCCATGGGAAGAAGATCATCAAGGAGGGCTCCTTCTGAAAGTTTTGTTTTTAATTCCGAAGTTTTTTTGGGAAATTCCTCATCCTTTAATTTTCTTACTTCTGTTTCCAATTTGTTTATGTCCACGACAATCTTTCCGAGCTTTCCGATCTCCTTTTCATTGCTGTCTAAAAGTTTTCCCAAAAATCCGAACATGGCCTTAATAATACCACAAAATCACTAATGTTTTGCATAAAAAAATCTGTTATAGGCAATCGGAAAATCCTTTACCTTACCAAACACACTCTGAAGACTCCAGAAAAGTTCATCTGACTTTTTTTTATACTCCCGCTCTCTCAGGTAATTAATAAGAATACATCCCTCCCTCGTCAGTATCCCCTGGAGTGATCGGAGAAACCGCTCATCACGGACAAATTCCGCAGCGTAAGGACCGGAAAAAAGATCAACGACAATGCAATCGTACGTTTTTTTCTCCGTAGCAAGTCGTTGTATGTATTTTTGCGCATCGACCTCAATCAGGGTGATATTTGGAATTTTTCCGATGGAAAAATAGTTCTTCGCAATATCAATGATTACATTATCTCTATCAACGCATGTTTGAGTCACATGCGGAAACATAGTGTGCAAAAGAGTTATGACCGTCCCGCCGCCTATACCTAAAACTAAAATCTTTTTAAAAGGAAGGTGAGAACCAATGGAAAATCGTTTCAATGCTTTTTTCCATAACTTTTCAATGTACGCTCCGGATTGAGATGAACCATCAACCAAAAGCTTCATCTTTCCCCACTCTTCATTGACACGGATATGGCGGTTATAGGCAGATGTGGTAATGAGGATAGTTTGAGGGAATAAATAAGATTTCCAGGACATGAAAGTTAAAATTTCTTTTCATTTTATGTCATCGCGAGGAGCCCCCGCCTTGGCGGGGCGACGAAGCGATCTTTATAATAAAGATTGCTTCTCCCTCGCTTCGCTCGGGATCGCAATGACAATAGCAATACATATATATTACCGTTTAATGATTTCTTTCCCGACAAATGGTTGTAATACCGTTGGGACGCGCACTGACCCGTCTTTTTCCTGATAATTCTCAAGGATAGCGATAAGAATCCGGGGGCTGGCAATCGCGGTATTATTGAGCGTATGGCAAAAAAGCGTCTTTCCGTCTTTTGTTTTATAGCGGATCTTCAATCTTCTGGCTTGGAAATCTCCCATAAATGAATCAGACATTGTCTCTCCATAAGCTTGTCTTCCTGGCATCCACGTCTCAATATCATATTTTTTAACTTGCGGCTCTCCCATTTCACCTGTAGACATAAGGACCACCCGATACGGAAGCTCTAAATCCTGAAGCACTTCTTCAGCGTTTGTCAACAGTTCTTCCAATATGTTCAGTGACTCTTTTTCATCATTTTTTGCAATCACGACCTGTTCAACTTTATTAAACTGATGCAGTCTGTATAACCCCTTTGTATCTTTTCCGTAACTTCCTGCTTCTCTTCTGAAACAGGGCGAAAAAGCAATAAATTTTTTCGGCAATTCAGCTTCTTTTAATACCTCGTCAGCAAAATAGGAGGTAACGGGTACCTCTGCGGTTCCGGCTAAATAGAGTTTATCTTTTTCTAAACTATATACCTCATCCTTTCCCCACGGAAACTGACCGTTGCCGAAAAGCGTAAAATCCCGAACCAATGAGGGAGCTATCATCGGTGTAAATCCCCTGGCTGCCAGCTTTTGGAATGCATACCAAAGGACTGCCAATTCAAGATGCGCTCCTTCGTTTTTCAAAAAATATCCCCGGAATCCCATAATCTTTGTTCCCCGTTCAAAATCAATAAGATCCAGATCTTTTCCAATCTGCATGTGGTCTTTTATCGGAAAATCAAATACCCGTGGGATCCCCCATTTCCTCACCCTCACATTTGCCTTTTCGTCTTTTCCCACAGGAACGCTCTGGTGAGGAATGTTGGGGACAGTCAGAAGATATGTTTTTAATTTCTCTTCAACAATGCGTAATTCTTCCTCTGAATTTTTCATCTCATCTTTCAAAACCCGTGCTTTTCTCCGGTCTTCTTCCGCATCAAGTTTGCCAACCTTATTACGTTTAGCCCGTTGCTCCTCGATTTTTATAATAAGCTGCCTTCTTCTGCTGTCAGCAGCCATTAAACTGTCCCAGTCCACTTGACGGTTTTTGTCCTGAGCCGCTTTTTTACAGATGTCTAGATTCTGACGGATGAAGTTGATGTCTAACATGGGTAAAATACGAAATTCGAATATCGAAATTCGAAACAATATCGAATAATTAATTTTTAAATATTAAAACTTTTGAATTTGTTTCGTATTTCGGATTTCGTGCTTCGAATTTAAATCAAATGTTCCCGAATAATTGGTTTCAGTTTTTCGATAGCACTTCTCCTATGATTATACGCGTTATTCTCCTCTTTGGTCAATTCGTCATGGTTATAAAACTTTTTAATTGTGGGTAAATACAAAAGAGAACGGTACGGAAACCCTTTTTGACGGTATGAGGAAGGCTTTTCAGCAATAATGCCTCTAATAATGCCCTCACTTGTATGTACATCTCCGTTTGGCAGTGCAAGCGCAACAACGACCCGGAGCTGCCCACCACGTTTGACGTGGGGTAAACCCCTCAACTGATCAATAGTATATTCAATCAATTCTTCATCCTCATCTTCCCTGTCTTTATGGATCCAACGGTGGGAATGGACTCCCGGCTCTCCGTTGAGTGCGTCAATCTCAAGCCCTCCGTCATCAGCCAGAGTCGGAAGACCGGATTTCTTTGCATAGAATGTTGCTTTGAGTATTGCATTTTCCTCAAACGTTTTTCCCGTTTCTTCAACGGAATCTGTAATACCAACATCACGAAGTCCGACACAAGTAATGGGAATATCGGAAAGAAACTGCCGGATCTCTTCAAGTTTCGCTTTATTGGTTGTTGCTATAAGAATCTTCTGTTTCATTTACGCAGGACTTACGTGAGTTAATGTCATTCTGAGGCTGAAAGCCGAAGAATCCAGCGTTAGCGCTTTCGCTAGATCCTTCGCGTCAGAACGCTCAGGATGACAAATGATCGCATAAGTCATGTTTATGGTAATTTTTTCTGTAACTGTCTTATCAATCCCTCTACTGTCTTGACGTGGATATATAAATCAGACAGGTTTTCTTCGATAAATTTATTTCTTTTGAAGTATTCAAATGTGGCGATGAGACGATCAAAATATGAGCCTACAAAAAATAACGGTTTTGTCTTTGGTATTTCATGAAACTTTTTTTTCTGCGTTATTTCAAGCGCCTCATATATTGTTCCTAATCCGCCCGGCAATGCAATATACGCGTCTCCATATGCTATAAGCGTCTGGTGTCTTTTATCAAATCCTTCGTATACCTCGTGTTTCGTAAAAACACTCGTATCAACATCTTTTTCTGCCAAAATACCAATACCCCAAGATTCTCCCCCATGCTCTATAGCACCACGGTTGACTTCCCGCATCATCCCGGGTCCTCCAGCTGTGATCGTGATAAATCCGTTTTCTGCAAGTGCTTTCCCCACGTTGTATGCTTGATGGAGATACTTCTTTGTAGCATTAGCACCGCAAAAAACAACAACTTTATGCCTGTTCATAGGTAATTACAGTCCTAATTCCTCATGGTGCTCCTGCATTGCATGAAGCGCCAAATCAATAAAATCAGGGAGTTTCATTCCCAACTTTTCTTCACAATACAGAATGTGCTCTCTTAAAGCACCGGCTGCAAATGATTTTTGAGGAAATTTTTTAAGAACCGAATGGGCTGTAACCAGAGCAAGTTTCTTTTCTGGTCGAACCAATGCACAGGCAGTAATAAGACCGGATAATTCATCACATGCAAAAAGTGACCAGTCGAGTCGTGTTTTTGGTTCCGGAATATCTTCCCGCCATCCCCACGCATGAGATAATATTGCCTGAGAAATCCGGTCATCGACGTGATGTTTTTTTAAAATATCGAAAATTTTTGACGGATGTTTTTTTGGATCATCTTTGAACATTTCATAATCCGCATCGTGAAGATACCCCGCTATCTCCCATAAATCTTCATCTTCACCGAAATGTGACGCTAACGCTCTCATGATCGCTGCCACTGCATATCCGTGTCTTCGTAAGTTGATATTTTGCGTCATCTCATCAAGGAGTTTTTTTGCTTCTTGCGGAGTCATATTATTTATAATTAACGGCTTCTCTCAAGCGCTTTATCATGTCCTCTTTCGGATACTGGAGCAAAAACCATGCCGCTTTGGGTCCGAATGTTTTACCAAGAAGCACGGTATATATTCCGGCAAATGCTTCTTTAGAATCTATCGATAATTCCTTGGAAATTTCGTAAAGATTTTTCTGTAATTCATCCGGATCTGAATATTTCTCAAGCAGCGATATTACATTCTGAAGATACTCTTTTTGTTTTGACGTTAATGTTTTTGCTCCTTTTGGAACTGATGAAACCAATTGTATGCGAAATTCGTCCGGAGCATATCCATCAAGCCATACACGCGCATACTTCATCCGTTCTTCCAGAATCTTCTTTTCTAATTGTGTGAGAGGACTTCCCTTTATTTTTGTATATTTTCCTTCAAGATTTATATTCGGCAATTGAATATAATTCGCTACATCCCGAAACCGAGGTAAGTATACTAGTTTTTTAGGAGGAGGATCTCCGATTTGTGATAATTCAAACGCACGCGCAAAATCATTGGCCTCCCCTTTTGTGTACTCAGTAAAACACCTGTCGTATTCATCAAAAAGATCAGGAACAACCATAGTGCCAAACGGATCAAATTCTATCGCCTGCCGGTAATCTGTGCGCATGAAAAGAAACCGTGCCACACGAGGAGGAAGAATTTTTGTAATATCACGGGCTTTCAGTCCAATGCCTTTGGATGAAGACATTTTTTTACCCCCCAAAAGAAAATGTTCATAGGAAAATTTATACGGAGGAGTGATATGAAAGACGCGCGTACAAATCGCATCTGCGATATCACGCGATCCTCCGGAAGTCATATGGTCTTTGCCGGCTCCCTCAATCGTGACTCCCAATACTTTCCAGTGTGCCGGCCAGTCCACTTTCCATGGAAGCTTGGCATTGCCGTCAAATGGTGAGATTCTCCCTTTGTGTCCGCATCCTTTCGCCCACGTGACCATGTCAGGCTCACATGTGTATTTGACTGTCTCGCCATCCCAGTCATGGACTCGTGTCGTTCCAAGCTTTCCGCATTTCTCACACACGACCTGAAGAGGAAGCCAACCTTTTTCCCGTTTTTTACTGTGTGCGACCTCCTCATAAATAGTAATAATCTCCTCTTTTTGATCCAGTGCTTCCCGAATAACGGAATTAAATTTTCCCTTTTTGTAAAGCTCGTACGAAGATACCCATTCTGCCCGAACTCCCAGATCCCGAAGAACGTTTTGAAAATCTTTGGAAAAATACTCGCCAAAGCTTCCATATCCAGGGACAGGTGAAGGAGCAAGGCAGAGAGGACATCCCATATACTTGGCAAAATCTTTTTGAAACTCAACTGGTAGCCCGTCAATGGGGTCAAAATCATTGTAGACAAACGTCGTTGTTGCCTTTTTCCCCAGATCGAGGAGTGCTTGATACAAAACATCATGAACCAATGGGCCGCGGATCGAGCCAACATGCGCATATCCTGAAGATGTCCACATGTCATCTGTCCAGTACCCAATATGCTCACCGGAATCAATAATTGCTTTTGCTAATTTATCAGCCCAAAACATATGCTACATCCTCATTATATACTATCCTCCTTCGCTAAAGCTTCGGAGGATTGATGGTTAGTAACTTCGCTTCGAGGACTCAGCTTAGTAACTAACCATCAAAAATCCCGCCAGTGTGGCGGGATCAATATCCGTTTCTCTTTTTTTATCCAATCTCTAAAACTTTATATTTTATTTTCCCCGCCGGAGCTTCCACTTCCACGATTTCTCCTACTTGTTTACCTAACAGGGCTTTTCCAAGAGGAGATTCATTAGAAATCTTTTTACGCATCGGGTCTGCTTCCCATTCGCCAACCAATAAATATTCCTCTTTCTTTCCGTTTACATGAAGGATCACTTTTGAACCCACATCAATAAGTCCGGTCGTTTTTGAGCTGATGATTTTTGCCCCGTGGAGGATTTCCTCAAGCTCTGCAATCCGTCCGTCAATAAATGACAGGTCCTGTTTTGCCGACACATATTCGCTGTTTTCCGAAAGGTCTCCGGCTTCCCGTGCTTCCGAAAGCCTCACGACCGTTGCCGGCCGTTTCACATTGACCAGCTCTTCATGCTCTGCTTTCAATGCATTCAGTCCTTCTTTTGTCAACAATTGCTGATGATTATGATTGTCCATAAGATGAAAAAAAACCTCCCCACAGCATCGTGCTCTTTTGTCGCGGGGAGCGTTAAATGACTAAAATAAGTTCAATAATTCAAAACAAACAAAAGAAAGTGTAACCCAACCTCCTTGAGCTGTCAAGTAGGATGACACGTTTTTCCGCCTGCCAAAGTAATAGCATAATTGGTATAATACCGATAATTAGGGCGCGTTCGTCTAACGGTTAGGACGTTAGGTTCTCAACCTAGCAACAGGAGTCCGACTCTCCTACGCGCTACAAAAAGTTACTCGCCCACCGCACACCAGGTGTGTGTAAATATATGAGCGAACATTCTATAGATATTCCGCCAGCATGGGTACAACAAGCATCACGATCGTATGTAGAACGACCTATCTCTCCAAATGACCGCACCACTATGAAACGTGCATTTGAGAGCGCAGATATATTAGAACAAGCTGTTAAACGAATGAATGTCGCTTCCATGGCAGTCATCGGTATAGGTTTTGAAAATGAACGTTTAATGCAATGTGTCGTACCACAAATACTTACTGCTCGAATGGCCAATCTTGGAAGAAATAATTTTCGAATGACTCTCATAGACATAAATCCGAACGCTGATGTTATTGTCGGAAAAAAAACAATCTATGCAATTCCACTCACTCCTGAACAAGAATCATGGTGGCAACACTATTTACATGAAACTCAACAACAAGATCGCCCCGTATCTCAACATGAAAAAGAATTGGTTTTTATTTCAGAAAAAGATCTTCAATTCCTCAAAGAAGAGAAGGTAAGAGCGGCAGAAACCCCCATGATCTATCAATCTAAATTAAAAAATGGTGACATTTCTGTTATTCATGCCGATGTGGCGCAAGGCGGGTGGGCAGAAAATAATAGTCTTGACTATATCGACTGCAGATCTGTTTTGATGCATTTACCAAAGGAGGGACAACAACTTTCCCTCTGGCATATGAGCCGATCATTACGACCAGAGGGTTTTCTTGTACTAAACGATCGTTCACCAGGTAGTCCGAACGTACTATTAAACGAGAATGGAGGATGGTTAGGTGATACTGCTCTAAAAGAATTAGACCTAACTGACGTGACAAGAACGTTTCAATTATCAGATGAAAGTACTATTCATATTGTACAAAAAGAGGAAATTCCGAATCCCGACGTACCAAGCTAACCCACCCCCTACAAAAAATTACTCGCTCACCACACACCAGGTGTGTGTAATCGCACGGTACAAAAAAATATTTTACTTGGTTCACCCCAGTACCAAAGCAGAACTTGGTACGGGGCGCCACGTACTGAACTTCGTTCTAGTACTGTAGCGAATCCCCCTGGCGGTACAAGTTTAGCCTCAATTTAGCCTCAAAACTAGGTATACATAATGGCATTGACATATTAAACTAAAAGTTGTACATACTGATTAAATGAAAGATGTTGAAAGAGAAGTAGAAAATCAACCGACGACCCTGGATTACCCAGCCTGGGTAATAAGTGGAATTGTTGCAACATTAGGAGTAGTAGACTTAATAACGCATCAACGAAGCGCTTCAAACACAGTGGTTTCTCCTTCAATTGAGGCAATTGCATTCCCTGCATGGGCAGTTTGGGGTATGGTAAGAGGTCATACGTGGGTTTTATTTGATAAAATTCAGCATAAACTTCAGAAAAATTAGGAATAATTTATACAATTTCGAACTAAAATTTGTTTGAAAATGTAGCCTCAAGCGTAATCACGTACCGGATGGTACCGTGATAGCCTCATAACCCTTGAGTAACCATTCGAAATCGCGCAGTATGGGGGTACTTGAATTAGAAAATAGTTAGGTAGAAAGTAGAAATTGGTTCGCTATGCCCGTCCGTAGTCCTGAGTCTATCGAAGGACGAAGGAGGTAATCCGGGCTGAGGCTACGTGTTAGAAAATTCTTCTTGTTTTCATTATTGTTTGTGGATTCTCAACCCAGTCTCTTCTCGTGTCAGTTTGAATCCTTTTATTTCTGCGAGCCAGTCATAAAAATTTCCATTATCAATTTTACTTATATCTCCTTTCGCTTCCGCATATACCTTTGTACAATATTTACTGTATTCATCCCTCAATGAATCCCAAGGTGTTTTCCTTCTCTGTTTCCATTGGTCAAAAGTCAAATCACCCTCTATATCTCCATTAAGACACGCAGAAAGAAAATCTTTAAAACTTGGTTCCTGTTGTTCGCTTGTTTCTGGTAATCCCTTCATACGGGCCGTATTATACCATTAAAAAACAACCTCATACTTAAACTACGTAATTTGAAGGCTGGATTTAATGCAACTCATGATATTCAGAACTTCTTTCAGTTCTTTTTTAAAACCTCTGTGGTACAATTTTCCACATGATGTACGAAACTATTGAACCGTTTGCCGGGAAAAAAAGAGGACGCATATCAAAAAACGTCGTAATTTTTTCGATTTTCCTTTGCGCAGCTGGATTTCTTTTCTTCTTTTTGTATAAACCTTCAACAACCATCGTATCTCCTTTACCTCAAAAAGGTATGTTTTCTTTCTTCCTTCCCATCTTTTTTCAAAAGAAAAACCCCGAAGACCTCGAGAAAAAAATTACTGAGACAATCGGAACAACACTTGGGCAATATTCCATCGTTGTCAAAGACCTCCACAGCGATTTTCTCATGAGTATAAGTGCGGATGATGTGTTCACGGGTACGTCGGTAAATAAACTGGGGATATTGGGGGCGCTTTACTATCTTGTACAGAAAGGAGACATTGATCTTGATAAAAAAATTACGTTGCAAGAAGGGGACATCCAGGATTACGGCACAGGATCAATTCGGTATGACGCTCCGGGAACAACGTATACTATTCGGACACTTGCCCACCTCATGATCCAAAAAAGCGACAATACCGCAGCATTTCTTCTGGGCCGTCATGTGATTGGCATGGAAAAAATCCAAAAGCTCATCGACAGCTGGGGCATGGCCCAAACTGATATGGAGAATAATAAAACCTCAAATGCGGACATAGCCCTCCTTTTAGAAAAAATCTACCGGGAAAAAGTCGCAAATCATGATCTCACTTTTGAGATGCTTTCGTTTTTGAAAGATGGGACTATCGAAGACCGGATCCCGGCTCAATTACCGAAAGATACAATCATATACCATAAAACCGGCAATGGCGTCGGACTTTTGCATGACGTTGGGATTGTGGTTGGGCCAAAAACAACGTATTACATCGGCATGTTTACCAGTAATGTACCGAATGAAGAAGATACGATACGGCTTTTGGCGGTTCTTTCGCGCATCGTCTATGATTTTATGAAGTGACAGAAATTCTCATTTCTGTCATCGCGATCCGCCGGTAAGCGGAGTGGCGATCTTTATAATAGAGATTGCTTTGCCCCGCAAAAGCGGGGCTCGCAATGACAATGGAAGCAACTATTTTCCTTTTTTATACGGGGACTTGGTCAATGCAATAGAAAGCACTTCATCCATATGTTCGACAAAGACAAAGGAGAGATCTTTTGTAACGCTTTTGGGGATATCTTCTAAATCTTTTTTGTTATTTTTCGGCAAGCTAACTGTTTTGATACCGGCTCTGTGAGCTGCAATCACTTTCTCCTTTACTCCGCCAATTTCAAGGACCCTGCCGCGAAGCGTTATCTCTCCTGTCATCGCAACAGCCCGTTTGACCGGTATTTTTGTGAGTGCTGATACGAGCGCTACTCCTATGGCAGCTCCCGCTGACGGACCGTCTTTGGGAACAGCGCCCTCAGGGACATGAATATGAACATCCATTTTCTGAAAAAAGTTTTGGGCTAAGCCGAATTTTTTGTATCTGCTCCTCACGTAGGATAACGCAGCTTGCGCAGATTCTTTCATCACGTCACCCAACTGTCCGGTTAATGTTATCCCTGCCCGTCCGGGCATGAGCGCCACTTCAATAAAAAGAATCTCTCCTCCGGCTTCCGTCCAAGCCATGCCTGTGGACATACCGACCTCATCTTTTTTCTCAGCTAGAATTGAGGAGAATTTATATGGGCCCAAATATTTCGGCAAATCGCCGCGTCCAATCGAAAATGTCTTTTTGTGCGATACTTCGCAATCTGCAATTTTCCGGGCAATTTTCCTGAAAATTGACGCTGTTTCCCTCTCAAGATTCCGGACTCCGGCTTCTCTCGTATATCGCCTAATAAGTTCATATAAAACTACGTCAGTCATATCGACAGAACCTTTGGGAATACCATGAACGACCCGCTGTTTTTCAAAAAGAAAATCCTTGATAATGTGGAATTTCTCCTCCTCTGTATATCCGGGAAAGTGAATCACTTCCAACCGATCACGCAAAGCCGGCGGAATCGTATCGAGGATATTACACGTTGTGATGAAAAAAACATCGGAAAGGTCAAACGGGACATCCAGATAATGATCGGAAAATGCATAGTTCTGTTCCGGATCTAAAGCCTCCAACAAAGCAGATGAGGGGTCTCCCCGAAAATCAGTTCCCACTTTATCAATCTCATCGAGCATAAATACGGGATTTTTTGTCCCTGCCTGCTTGATCCCCTGGATGATTCTCCCCGGTAATGCGCCCACATAAGTTCTCCTATGGCCCCTGATTTCCGCTTCATCACGGATGCCTCCCAAGGACATTTTAACAAATTTTCTTCCTATGGACCGGGCAATGGATTTGCCGATAGATGTTTTCCCTACTCCGGGAGGCCCGACAAAACAAAGAATAGTCGGAGATTTTCCTTTTTTTTCACCCTCCTCTTCGCGATTTCTTAGTAAACGAAGTTTCATAACCGCCAGATATTCCAAAATCCGCTCTTTTATTTTCGTCAAACCATAATGATCCTCGTTAAGGACGTTCTCCGCGTCTTTTATGCGGACGTTATTCGGGCTGGATACTGCCCAGGGCAACTCTATAAGCGTTTCCAGGTACGTCCTCACATAGGATGTTTCGGGATTGTATTGGGACATTTTTGAAAGGCGTGTCAGCTCCTTATCCGACTTTAGCCGTACTTCCTCCGGCATGCCTGCTTTTTTTATTTTGTCCCGAAGTTCTTTTGTATCTTTATCATCGTCATCATCCCCTAATTCTTTTTCTATCGTTTTAATCCGCTCCCGTAAGACTTGCTCTTTGACGTTTTTATCAAATTTTTCCTGGGTTTTGGCTGCAATATTTTGCTCAATCTCCAATATCTTAACTTCGTGGGAAAGATATTGCGCTTCCTGGGTCAACCGGTCTTTTACAAAAGTGATTTCTAACAGATCCTGACGCTCCCGAGGTTTCAGATCTAAAATCGATGCAAATTGGTAGGAAATCGTAAGGGGAGTCCCTCCTGACATGATATTCATGAACGTCAAAAAATCAATAGATTTTCCGAGTTTCACCGCATGCCGAAGTTGCGTAATAAGGTGGTTGGAAAGAGCTTTCATTTCATCGTCATCGATGAAAACGTCGATAATTTCGCGGGCTTTGGCCACAAAAAACGGATCAACTGTTTCAAACGATTGTATTTCAACCTTGGTCAACCCCCTGACCAGCGCGTTTATCTCACCCTCATTTTTCATCATTTGAGCGATTTCTCCAACTGTTCCGATCTGATAAAGGTCTGAAGGTGCCGGGTCATTTATATGGGTGTTTCTCTGCATGACAAAAATAACCCGTTTGCCTGTTGTTTGCGCCGCATCAATGGCTGAAACGGAACGCTGTCTTCCGAACGTAAGAATCATCTCAGTTCCGGGAAATACGACCCCGTCTCTGATGGGTACAACCGGCAACACCATGTCTTGTTGTGTGTAAATATCTGCCATACTGATAATCGGGTAATATACCTTTGTCATTGCGAGCTGAAATGAAATGAGGCGAAGCAATCTCTATAATAAAGATTGCCGCGTCGCTACGCTCCTCGCAATGACAGAAAATATACGCTCTGTATTAGCAGTCAATTATAATAAGTGCTAATTTGAAAGTCAACACTTTTATCTGAACACACTGATAAATAGATCGCGTGTGGGGATTCCTAAAGGGGCATCAACCAACGGAAGGCCGTCAATACCCTCTCGATCTTCCAATGTTTCTTTTTGTTCCTCATAGAAAACCCCCACAGGAATCCTCTCTCCCCATTCCATGGATTTATCCAACGCCTCGCGTTTTTCCATGGGATATTCAATCTTATAGATGCGTTTCCTATACCACTCATAGGTATGAACCTTATCAAACGTCACGCATGGCTGAAGGACGTCAATTACCGAAAAGCCTTTGTGTGCGATTGCTTTTGAAAAGGTATCGGTCAAATGAGGAATATCGCCAGAAAACCCCCTGCCCACAAATGTCCCTCCGGCAACGATGGCAAGAGATAATGGATTGACAGGAGGCTCCATCACTCCTTGGGGAGTAGATTTGGTTTCCAGACCCTTTTGGGCTGTCGGTGATGCTTGTCCCGTGGTCAATCCGTATACCTGGTTGTCATGAATAATCACGGTAATGTTGGGATTTTTCTTGGCTGCATGCAAAAAATGATTTCCTCCTTCGCCGATACAATCCCCGTCTCCGGTTACTGCTATGACGGTCAATCCGCTGTTTGCCAGTTTTATTCCCTGTGCGAGAGGCAACGCTCTCCCGTGAAGTCCCCGTATCCCATATACCCACATCCAGTCAACCATGTTCCCGTGACATCCCACTCCATAAACGATAACAACACGGTGATTGGGAATGGAAAGCATGGTAAGTGCCTGTTTGAGAGAAAGCCAAATGCCGAAATTCCCACACCCAGGGCACCAGGTGGGGGTTATATCTGTTTGAAAATCTTCTTGTGTAATCATATCGTTTTTGTTTAATACATCAGCAATATACTCAAATTTTCAATTACCAATTTTCAATTTTCAAACAATTTCTAATTTTAAATGTTTAAATTTTGAAATTTTGAATTTATTTGAGATTTGGAATTTGTGATTTGAAATTTAAGAAATTGCATCAGCAATTTCTTCAGGTTCCCATTGTCTTCCATTGTACTTTAACAGCTTTTCTTTTATCTCAATGCCGGACTCCTGCATAAGTAATTTTGCCAATTGGCCGGTTCCGTTACCTTCAACATCGATTAGGCGCTTTTCGTTCCGTAATAATTCTTTAACCTTTCCACCGTTTAACGGATACACCCATGAAAAATGAATGAGTTTTGAAGAAATTCCTTTTTCTTTTAGTAATTTCATCGCTTCAAGTATTGGCCCCTTTGTTGAACCAAAAGAAACAAATGTGAGCTTAGCCTCCTCATCTCCGTAGACAGAGGGCATTGGAGAATTATTTATAATCGTCTCTCGTTTTTTTAACCGTTTATCCGCCATGCTTGTTCTTCCCATCGGATCCTCGGTCGTAAAGCCTTTTTCATCGTGCTCATAGGAATTGGCGATATATAGACCTCCCTCCATTCCAGGAAAACTCCTTTTAGATACGCCGTCAGAGGGACTCATGTCATACCGTTTAAAATCCTCTGGTATTTCCGCTTTTGAAACTCTTTTCCCTTCCTGAGGAGTTGGGGGAGCATCAAAGACGCTCTTATCCACACACCATTGACTTTCATTGAGATATTTGTCCGTCAAAATAAATACGGGAATCTGATAGAGGGAAGCCAAATCAAAAGCCTGGCGTGCCAGAAGATAGCTTTCGGTTACGTCTCCCGGAGCTAAAATGATCCTAGGAAATTCTCCATGACCTGAAAACACTGAAAACAGAAGTTCTCCCTGTTCCGTCCACGTCGGCATACCGGTTGCCGGCCCCGGGCGCATCCCCAGATTAATAACCAAAGGAACTTCAATCACTCCTGAAAGCGATAATCCTTCTACCATAAGGCTGAATCCGCCTCCTGACGTGGCAACCATGGATCTCACTCCGGCAAGAGAGGCACCGATGGCCATATTAATCCCTGCGATTTCATCCTCCGGTTGAATATAGGTAATACCGAGTTCTTTTTTGTGATCCGCAAAAAGAGTAATGAGGGCGTTGATGGGCGTCATGGGATATATTGCTGCAAATTTCATACCCCCGTCTAAAGCGCCGATCCCGACTGCTTCACTGCCATTCATAACGAGATGCTCAGAAGTTTGTTTTGGGGTACTAAGATAATATCCGTTTAACGATCCGTATGTCGTTTTTACTGCGTCATAACCGGCTTTGGCAACAGCGATATTCTCATCAATAACCGTTTTTCCCTTTTTTTCAAACTGCGTCTCAATGACATCAGAAAGAATCGAAAAAACAGCTCCAAGAAGCGCTATCGTAGCGCCCAGGGTCACCGTATTACGCATGATCACATTGGCATGTAAGTTCTGTACCAGATCCGACAAAGGAAGTGCGATACGTTCAACCCTGCATGAAAAATCTCCGGCAACCGGCGCTCCCTCTTTTGGATCAAACACAACGAAACTTCCCTCATGGAGCTCATTTTTATGAATCTCAATTGTTTCTTTGTTGAGGGCAACAAGAATGTCCAGGGTTTTATGGAGAGAAAAAAACGGTTCTGTTCCAATTCCAACGGTGATAACGTTATGTCCGCCCCTGATAAGAGATGGGTATTCATTGGAAGCAATCGTGTGATAGCCGCGCCTACTAAATGCTTTTGTAAGCATCGTACCTGCGGCCATGATGCCGAAACCCGCCTCTCCGCCGATTTTCCATGTGACAAAATTCTTCATAATAATTAGAATCATTGTCATCGCGAGTCCGGCTTAGCCGGACGTGGCGATCTCTATTATAAGGATTGCTTCGCTAATGCTCGCAATGACATTTACTTACGGAAAAATCTGTTTTCCTTAACAAAATTTATTCGATACAGCAGTCAACGATTTTATTGATAAGATCGCCTAGTTTGCCCAAAAAATTCGTTTTTCCTTTATCTTTTGCGTTTAATTTTTCATCGTCAATTTTTTTAACATCACCAATATCAACAAGTTTTAATTGTAATCCCCAAAACAAATTATACAATTGATACGCTTTCTGAAATAAATCCTCGGCTTCTTTTTTTTTACCCTTGCTTAATGCTTTGGTGCCGACCTCCATGAGCCGCATGGATGCCGCAAGCAAATGCTTGGAAATACACCAGACTTCTCCTTCCGGATCTTTCACAAGCTTTGCCAACAGTTCTTTTCGTATTTCCCGGGCAGTGTTGAGTAAGTTCAAATATTTTCCGTTCTTTGTTTTTTGGGATGTGAAGAAAAAATGCTCTTCAAGGCTCACGAGATTCATGATGGCTATGCTTAAATCTTCACCGGATGATAGATCCACTTTGCTTTCTTTTTTCATTTCTTGTGCTTTTTTGATAAATTCCGAAACATTTGATATCGGCATATTCTCCTTTTTAACGAACAACGGTATACATCACAATACTCCCAATTGATAAACCAATTATAGGAATAATAACTTTTTGAAAAGGGATATAGGATTTACGATGGTTTTGATATTTCAATAGTCCATGAATAAAAAGCGAAAGGGGAAATACGATAAATCCAATGCTAACGCCCAATATGAGCTTATCTATACCCCAAAGCTGGTTAAGAGGGTTTCCGGTAATCTTATAATACTCTAAAGGCACAAATGTCCCAGCAAGGAAAAAAATAAAATACAGTGCTGTCAAAAAGCGGAGCCGTATGGATACGTATTTTTTGGTCAATTTTGCCGTCATGAATGAAAGGGAAAGGATAAACGCTCCGATCCAGATGCCGGATATCGCATCGTCAATTTTAAGCCACCGCGATAGGCCTAACCCGACACCAACAGCTACAGTACATAACGGACACATAATGTTTAATTCGGGAGTTACACAAAATATCTAAATTCAAATTGTCATTCCGGCCCCCGAGCCGGAATCTTTAAGATGCCGGATCAAGTCCGGCATGACAATCTCAATAAAAATCTATTGCGTAAGTCCTATCAATTATACAATGATTATAAAGATTATAAATGAGAATGATATTTGCTGATATGCATTTTCCCTGCGATAACCCGTTTATGAACGTCAGAAAGTTCAGGGGGGATTGTTTGTTTGGTTTTTTTGAGATATTGATAGATAGCCTCGCGTAGTGCATCAATGGCAAGAAGCGAACAATGGATTTTGATCGGCGGCAGGCCTTCCAAAAAATCAACGATGTCTTTTTTGTCCATACGGAGAGCATCACGAATGGTTTTTCCTTTCGCAAGGTCAGTGACTGCAGAACTTGTGGCAATTGCAGCTGCACAGCCGAAGGTTTTAAATCTGATGTCATGTATATATTCCTGCCCGGCTTTATTTTTTTTGACTTTTATGTATAAAGACATGAGATCGCCGCAGACAATATTGCCGGCTACCCCTTCAGCGCTTGGGTGTTTGATAGCACCGCAATTTCTCGGGTTTCGAAAATACTCAATGACTTTATCCGAATAAAATCCTTTATTCATAGGGTACCGGTGAAATGCTCCTTAATTTTTTTACTACTTTTTCAAGAATTGCTCCTGTTTTTTTTATGTCACTTTCTTTGGTAAAACGGCCTAAACTGATCCTTAAAGATCCGTGAGCTTCTTTATGAGAAAGTCCGATTGCCGTCAAGACGTGGCTCGGTTCAAGTGTCCGGGAGGAACACGCTGAACCGGTGGAAACGGCGATACCATGATAATCAAGTTCCAAAACCATTGATTCTCCTTCAATCCCAAATATCGAGACATTTACATTGTTTGCAAGTCTTTTCGTGGGATCGCCATTGAGCTTGGTTCCTTTCATTTTTGTCAGTATGTCACTTTTCAATATGTCCCGAAGACGTCGTATCCGTTGATTTTCTTTTTCTCCTTCACGGGAAAGTATCTCAGCGGCTTTTGCCATCCCGACGATGGCTGCAACATTGGAAGTTGAGGAACGTAATCCGTTTTCGTGTCCTCCCCCATGGAGGATCGGCTCGATTCGGACTCCTTTTTTGACAAAAAGGATTGCAACTCCTTTAGGGCCGTACATTTTATGGGAAGAAGCGGTCAGAAGATCAATGTTCATAGAACGAACGTTAATCTTTTCCTTTCCGAAGCTTTGGGACGCGTCAGTATGAAAATAAACTCCGGCCTTATGACACATGTCACCGATGGCACGAATATCCTGAATTGTGCCTATCTCGTTGTTAGCGTGAATTATTGAAACCAATGCAGTGTCTTTGCGTATAGCTTTTTTAAGTTCTTTAAGATCGACAAACCCATTGCGATCAACCGATAGTCGCGTAATTTCAAAACCCTGATGTTCAAGCCACCTGCTGCTTTCCAAAACACAATCGTGTTCAATTGTTGAGACTATAATGTGTTTTTTCTCCCGTTTGTTTGCAAATGCCACACCTTTTAATGCCAGATTGTTGCTTTCGGTGGCTGATGAGGTAAAAATGATCTCCTGGGGATATGCCGAAATAACATCCGCGATGGTTTTTCTACTTTCTTCAAGCGCTTCCAAGGCATCAACTCCAAAGGAGTGAAGCGACATGGAATTACCAAATCCTTTGGAAAAATACGGCAGCATCGCTTTTAAAACGCGCGCATCAACAGGAGTCGTTGCTGCATAGTCAAGGTAAATTTTTTGCATACGGTGTACGTTTGTCGTTTTCGACAATAATTATCATGCACTTTTTCAAGATAATCTATCTCTGACCCTATCCGTTTTTCCCATAAATACTTCAAAAATGCCGTGCATACGAAGCAAGTAGTATTCATGATGGAGAAATGGATTACCATCAAAGGAAAGGAATGGTTCAACGGTTTCTTTTTGCGTTTCATGACAAAGGAGCGCTTTTTTCTTTGTCCCTTTTTCTCTGGAAATATCAATAACCGTCGTTATGTGTTTATCTAACGTTCCGACCAATGGTTTGCCAAATGACTCAAGAGGCAATCGCTTTTCTTTTTGGAGATATGAAACTTCGTGTTTGGGATAGCATGCATAATACAGTTTCGGAGCTTCTATTGCTCCTTCCACATCGCCAAATGCCCGAAGGTATTCTTCTCGTTTCCACAGTTTCCCCCGTCCCCGGTTCACGTTTTGGGGATTTTTAAGCTCTTCCAGATGTAATGTGTACTTTTGAAACGCATACGTCACTGCGTAGGACATTTTCACATGATCCGGATCATTGTTGATGCCGTTTGTCGCAAACGTCAAAACGATATCAGGCAAAAAATCCAGCATTGTGCGTTCAATCGGATCTTCAAGCGTTCCGGGTGTTACTGAGGATACCCCCCCGTCTTTAAGGCCTAAAAATCGAATTTCCCTCACTCTCAAAAGATCACTTGCTTTTTTCACTTCTTCCTGCCGCAATGCTCCAAGTGCATCTCCTGTTGCACAGATAAGTCTAATGTTCCAACCTGTTTTTGCATATTTGGCAATCGTCCCGCCAAAGACAAACGATTCATCAGACGGATGGGCGATCGCAACGAGCATCTTTTTCATACCTTTTCCAATCCTTCTATTTCATTTTTGAGACTGGCAACCATGGCTTTCAGAACCATGACTTCCTGATGCCGCATTTCGCTCATGGCGCTTTCGTGGATGACTCCTCTATAGCCTTTCATTTTTTTCCCAAGCTTCCATTCATATTGGGCAAGCTTTCCATTCAGTTCTTTGAGTTTCTGTGCTTTATCCATATTTCAATCATCTAATTGGAAACTTACATCAACGAATAACGAATTTGTACGAATAAACGAATGAATACATTGAATTATTCGTATATTCGTAGGTTTTATTCGTAATTCGCTGGTAGCACACTTCGTTATACAATCATACCATGAATACCATCCAAATCGAATACCCGACAAATCTCCCCAATTATGAGCTTCTCGATAGCGGAGACGGAAAAAAGCTGGAAACATTTTCCGGCTATACCGTTGTCCGGCCCGATCCCAGAGCCTTGTGGCAAAAATCACAAGGAGAAGAAATGTGGAATAGTGCTGATGCACGATTTATAAGAACATCAAGCGACAGCGGGTCCTGGAATATTAAAAGAACTCCGCCTGATCCATGGCACTTCCGTTATAAGGATTACTCATTTCTTCTTCGCCCGACGGATTTCAAACACGTCGGCATATTTCCGGAACAGGCAGTCAACTGGGAGTGGATGACAACGCAAATAAACCGTTGTCATCCCGAGCTTGTCGAGGGATCCCGGCTTCCCACACAAGATTCCTGCTGGAGTTCATCCCGCACTTCGATGCGGGGCAGGAATGACAATCGCCCACTCCACATTCTCAACCTTTTTGCCTATACAGGATCAGTAACGGTAGTAGCAGCAAAAAGCGGCGCGTTTGTGACCCATGTGGATAGTGTGAAAAGTACTATTTCCTGGGCGAATGAAAATTACCGGCTAAACGATATCCCAACTGACCGTGTCCGGTGGATTGAGGATGATGCATATAAATTTGTTCTTCGGGAAGGGAAGCGCGGAAAAACATATGACGGCCTTATTATGGATCCGCCGCGGTTCGGAAGAGGAAGTAAAGGTGAAGTATGGAAACTGGAAGAAGATTTACCGAAACTATTACTTACCTGTAAATCAATTCTTGTGAAAAAACCTCTTTTTGTCCTCATCAACGCATATACTGCAGACCTCTCATCTTTAGTTCTCTATCACATGATGCATGACCTTATGAAAGGATGTGATGGAACAATAACGTTTGGAGAACTTGCGACAAAAGAAGCTTCAACCGATCGCCTCCTCCCGCAGGGAATTTTTGCCCGATGGCAATGTTAATTACTGCATTCTTTGGCAGGCATAGGAGCAGAAGGCTGGCCGTGGTGACACGCCTTAAAGGCCTCCCCTTAAAGGGGTATCCCTAGATTGCAGAGAAGACGCAACTTGTTCAAGAATATTTATTGCTGTCTGAACCTGAATACCACAACCTTTACAACTCTCAAGTACAGATTTCCAATAGTCACAATCTAGTATAACTTTTCTACCAGCAAGATTTCGTTTATATATTTCTATCTTTGCCATATCAGCAGGCGTTAAGTGAGCACAAAATGGTGCACCATATAAAAAACTTTCACTTTTTTGCTCTCTAGGGATCATAAAAAGGATTATTTGGCAGGGACACTATGATTATACCATTTTTATCAAGCCAGATCAGGGCAATAGCGCTATTTGCATTCCCCGGTCGGCATAGGAGCGGAAGGTTGGCCGTGCTTGACCCACCTTGCCTCGCCGGAGCCCCCGGCAGAGGCGGGTTGCCTTTCACAAATCCAGTCATCTTCTCCGCTTATGAGGCGGATAATACCAACAATAAAAATAATGGCAAAAAGCGTGATATAAATGTACTTCATCTTGTGTGCAGCTTTTTTGAACAAAAGAAATGAGTAAATAATGGGAAGTGCTAGTGCTAAAAATATACTTCCGAATATGACAACCGGCGCAAACCAGATGAAATACGCCTCAGCCAGTGTAAGAATACCCGCTCCGACAAAGCACCAGCTGGCAAACCGATGTGTTTTGTTCCAGTTGTCCTCGCTTGCCAACGTCCAGGGGAGTTTCATGCCGATGAAATAATTTTGGCGGATTTTACTCATGTAGTTGCCCATGAGGATAAACAAAACACCCAACCCAACAAACATGAGAGGCATCATGGCAACAGCGGGGTTCAGCGTCAGATATAAAATGATAAAGTGGAGGTATGCAAAAAAGGCAACGAGCCCAAATTGCATGATTTCCCATTCATGTTTGAAAAGACGGTATTTATCTTTCTTCGGATCAAATGAAGGAAAAATTTGAAATGCGATAAACATGACCGTTGTGAGAATCGGAAGAAGAAATACAGCCGGATTTTTTGGCATGTAATTATCCACCTGGCCAAAGACGTTCCAATGCATAGGAATACTGTCAGGAAGAGCGGGAAACAACACTATTCCAATAAGAAACATGAAAACAATAATGGCACTATTGATAATTTTCATAGCGTTACTCCTTCCCGAATAATGTAATAAAAAGTTTCAATACTTCCTCAAATACGGATGTATTGAGCGAATAGCGGATAAACTGGCCTTCGCGCTGGGAAATAACCAAATTAGATTTTTTAAGAATATTCAAGTGGTGCGACAGCGACGCTCCGGTAATTTTGAAATGTGCGGAAATTTCACCCACGGTCATATCTTTCTCTTTCAGGATTTCCAAAATTTTCCGCCTGTTTGTATCTGCCAATGCCTTAAATACCGTATCCATATATTTAGATAATTAGACGAATATCTAAATATTAACAAAAGGAAGGGGGACTGTCAATAGTGTAAGATAAAAATGATCAATTCCTTTTATAATAAAAGCATGAAACGGAAAAAACATACTGTCGTGTGGTTTTTTATCTTCTTTGTGTTCTCTTTAGGTACAATGCTTTTCGCGATGAAATATTTATCAGTTTCCCAAACAGTTATTGCTCCTGTTACAGAAACTCTGGAACATATAGGTATTCATCCATATGAAGTGATTGATGGCTCTCTTGAAATAGTGGTTGAGCATGCTCTCAAAGACGCAAAAGGCACCTACGGTATCGTTATCCAAAATCTAAAAACAAGGGAAAATTTTTCACTCAATGAACACACGGTGTACCAATCAGGGAGCCTTTATAAATTATGGGTAATGGCAACTGTATACGATCAGATTAAAAACGGGGTTCTTCGGGAAACTGATGTCATGAAACAGGAAATTCCGATTCTCAACGAGAAATTCAAGATTGCGACAGAGGATGCTGAACGCAAAGAAGGTGACATCACTCTTTCTGTGGCTGATGCACTTTTTCAAATGATTACTGTTTCGGATAATTACGCAGCCCTCCTTTTGTCTGAAAAGGTTAGGCTATCAAACGTTGTGAAATTTCTTAACTCAAATGGCTTTTCCGAATCTAAAGTCGGTACGGACGGAAGTATCCCCACGACAATTCCCTCTGATATTGCTTCATTTTTTGAAAAGCTTTATAAAGGAACCCTTATCGATACGGAATATGACGAAAAAATGCTTGATCTTCTCAAAGAGCAAAAAATAAACAACAAAATTCCAAAAAAACTTCCTAGGGATATCACTATTGCACACAAAACCGGTGAATTTAACCTTTTTACTCATGATGCGGGTATTGTGTACTCACCAAAAAATGACTATATCATAGTCGTTCTTTCGGAAAGCCAAAATCCTTTGGAGGCAGAACAACTCATTGCTAATATTTCAGAATCCGTTTACCACTATTTCACGAGCGGTATGTCCACAACAAATTGAGCATTCTTTTCAGCGGCGTTTTGGCGGGAATGATGATAACCGGCCTCTAAGGAACGTGCTGGAGGAGTAATCCTAAAACGATAAAAAACTGGACTGCTACATATAATCCGTTGGTCACGATAATTGGCTTTTCCCTGTGGATGATCCCGTAGCACAACCAGAAAAAAGATCCCAGAAGAAATCCGACCCATGTGATGATGGAAACGCCTTCAAACGTTTTATCAATCCAAATCTTCGTAAGCTGGGGAATGTTGGCGCATACGCCAAAAAGTGCAGTTACATATACCAATTTATCCATGATATTTTTCAAGTCAAACCCACGACCGAATGCAAGCCTTTTCTGTTTTGCTTGTTTACTTCGTTTTAGTGCATGATGGTACGCGATATGCATATACTCTTCTTACTTTTTCATTAATCAGCACACACAACGCCTGCCCAACCGCGATAGACATACCCTACACAGCCAAGGACCTTTATCCATGCTGAACATTTACCATTAGTTTTGAACAGTTTCCCGCTCATACCTTTCCGTATGTCATCAAATGAAATATCGGCAATGCATATTCCCTCACACTCATTGCTGCCTAAACACACTTTTCCCCCATCTTTTGTTGGCAGATTACACTCTTCCATTGGCCGTGGTCCGAGTTTTTTCCACGTACCGCCTTTTTCTTCGCAACTTTCTTTGTCTTTCGGAACGGTAAATTTGAGCGTTGTCACATCCGATCGGATTTGATCTGAAAAATCCGGTATATAGGGATGGAAAAACGCCCGATCAATGCGCCAGGCGATGATAAGAAGTATAAAAATGACAAGAAGTGCAATAAAAAATATTTTTATGCAACGAAAAATTTTTTTCATGCGAAAATCATATATTTTACATCGAGCAGCCTTTGGAGATGAGGAAATCCCGTGATGACGGATCAGTGTCCAAACGAAGAAGGAGTTTCGCAAATGTCGTATCATCAATTATTGAAGGGGTTGTTGTTCGTTGTTCTATAAAAAACCGTTTAAAGTTATCCCGGTAATTACCTTTTGAGAGCAATCGATACCACTGGGTAAGGAGCGCTTGACGACATATATTGTCTTCCGGATAACTATGCGATAGTGCTGCAGCTGCAAACGTAGAATTAAATTCTGCGAGCGCTTTTGGCACGTCCTTCATGTCAGGATTTTTCTGCATGGTCACTGTTCCTTCCCCACACGCAAGATCTGCTCCGTAAATGCCGAAAAATCCTGCTACTTGTTCGTTAAACCAGCTTTCCATAACTTGAATGCCTGTTTCTGACCGAATAGCAGCATTTAACAGATGAGATGTTTCATGAGCAAACACAGTATTGGTAAAACAATCAGCGGGGTAATGAGAAAGATAGGAAAAACGCTTATTATCGGTTTTGCGCAAAACCGGCAGGGCGCTTGACAATTGCGGACCGACTGCAAAAAGAGGGATGACACTTGCATAATAATTCCGGGCGCAACCACCCACTTTTTCGCTCGATCCTTCTTGGTCACACACTGTGTCTGACTCATCAAGAGTACTGATCCGGTAGTAAATATATGGATATGGCTTGGTTACTTTAATGTAAGATACATCGGATAATCCGTATGCTGCCAAAAATTTCGGCAATGCAATGCTATCCATAAACCGAACAGTTCCATAGAGATTTTTTATATACTCTTTAATCCCGTCAGCAGATGTGGGAGCATCAAACACAGACCTCTCACCGTAAAGAACGATCCGGTCATAGGAACCAGAAGCAATCTCACGGGTCATTTCTTCTTCACTTGTCCTGTACACATTTAAACATAATGGATTACTCCTGGGAAACTCAGACATTGAATACAAAACACTGCAGTCAACCGCTCGGTTCAATGCCGTCTCTGACGGCTTTGGATATTGATACCCTCTAGGTGCAATGGGATTGATGAGCTTATCAATCGCCTCATCAGATAGCGTTGGCCGGAGGTAATGGATGATGTCAAAATACTCAAATCCCCAAAAACTTAAATACCGCCCGAGGATTAAAAACACAAAAAGAAGTCCGATAATAACGAGTGGAAAACATCCTTTTTTCTTTTTCGGTGGGCTCGTAGGGCTGGTTACCCGATTTTTTGCCATATTTTTATCCTACTCATTATTCCATGATAAGTAAATAAGATCATGGAAACAGTTCCTTTAGAAGCGCTCCTCTCCCTTCTTGGGTTTTTGCGCTATACGGAATGACTGTCACACTTCCGCAATCTTGTTGAATCTGTTTCAATTCTTTCTCTTTTTGCCCCATCTTGAGCTTATCCGCTTTGTTTGCTGCTATGACAAAATCAATGTGGTGCTGGTTTAAAACACTCATCATCTGGCGGTCAAACTCCGTAACTCCGACATTGGCGTCAATGATAAGGACAACCCGACAGTTTTTTACCTCTGAATATTCCAGATACCAAAGCATCATTTTCCGTATATCCTCGTGTTTTTCCTGTGACATCTTGGCAAACCCATACCCCGGAAGATCAACGAAATATGTATTTCCGTTGATAAGGAAAAAATCCAAACGGATGGTTTTTCCCGGTTGAGAGCTGGAACGGGCAAGATTGTTCCTCCCGACTAAAGAATTAATAAGGCTGGATTTCCCGACGTTTGACCTTCCAACAAACGCAATCTGCAGCTTCCCGTCATAGAGAATCTTATCCGTACCCCGAATGCCTTTGACGAATTCCGCGGAAGTGATTTCCATATCAGTAGTGTACCATTCCTTATTGAACCTTTATATAAACTCATTAATGAGATACGTTACATTAATTCCTCCTCTATCCTTTTTGTAGTTTTTATGTGAAATACACTTTTGTTGTTTACATGCAGTTTTTTCGCGGTTTACATCATATCTTCAGAATTTATTTTTACCGGTTTTTTGTTTTTTCCACATTTTCCGATGTTCATCACTGACGTTATCCAGCAATCCTGCTTCCTCAAGAGCCTTCATAGTATCGAAGTTTACATTGTCCTTAAATTTACGGATAAAGCTATCAAAATCAAATCTATATTCACTATCATATGGATTTTGTTTATAGTCGCCTGAATCCCAAGTTTTTATGTCTGTGTTTAAGTGCTGTAATAGAACATCAAACTTATCACATGCTTTCGCTAACATCGCTTCCGGCGTTTTTCCCTCTTCGAATTCTTCCCATAAAGCAATAATTTCATCAGCGAATTTTTTATTTTCTAAACTAGATACAATCTCTCTCATTGCCCTTTTCTCGTTTTCTGGTTTATCATCTTGCCGTTTAGAAACTTCAAATGCTGGGATGTCGCCAACCACAGCTTCTGCTAAATCGTGAATAATAATCATTTTCAAGACGCGCAGTTGATCAACTTTCATTGAAATCTCATCAAATAAAGTCATTGCCAAAAGACAAGATGACCATGTGTGTTCTGCAACACTTTCTTGTCTGTTTACGTTACTTGTCCAAGAATGACGAAGTTCTGTTTTTAATGTTTCTGCTTTCCTAATAAAATCGACTATTCCTGTTATTTTTCTGCTCATATATGTATAGTATAGCTTTTTATATCTCTAGGCTCTGCCATAATACTCTTGAGGCATACGTTTTATACGGAGACCATCGCGAAATGATGTTTTCGATTTGCTTTTTCGTCGGATCTTTTTTGAACCCGTATATCTTTTTTATCCCTTTCCTCAAACCCAGATCGCCATGTGAAAAGATGTCTTCCCTTCCTAAAACAAACATGAGAAACATCTCAGACGTCCAAGGACCAATCCCTTTGACTTTGGACAGCTTGGTAATGACGTCATCATCTGTCAAACGGTCAAGACGGGAAACATTCAACTCTCCACCCACTATTGCCTCGGCGAGATTTCTCACGTACCGCGCCTTTGCATGAGACATGCCCGTTTGCCGAAGTATTTTATGGGGCAAAGAGATAACATCTGAAGGTCGCGCACGTCTGTTGGAAAATAATTTGTTAAACCTGGAGAGGATCGCTTCGCTTGATTTATCTGAAAGCTGCTGGCCGATGATCTCTTTACATAGACGGGAAAAATAATTATTTGGGGTATCTTTTTTAATCGGTTCCAATGTTCCAATTTTTAAAAAATAGGAATACAAAACCGGATCGTTCTTTTTAAAATGCTTGAGTATTTTTTTCATATGCTTTCAAAAGAAGAACTAGCTAATGTGTAGAGCGCGCCTCTTGTAGAGCCGATTTTTTTGATAAGTCCGCGTCTCATCAACATTAAAAGGTCGTAGTGAAGCGTCCGTACAGGAACCGCTAAAAACCGGCGCCGGATAGCGTCAAAGGAACTCATCGGATGATCTCTAATAATGGCTATAAGTTCTGTACGCCGGGGAGATAGATTGGGAACAACTTCCTCCTTAGGATTTTTAGCTTCTTCAAGTGACAGTTGTGCCTGAGACAGGAGGGCTTCAAGAAAAAATTCAACAAAAATAGTCACGTCACTCGTATCTTTGGAAAGACCGTAATAATACTGATCTTTATGCTCATCGAGAAATTTTTCTATTGGAACGAACCCGCCAAAATCATACCCGCCCCGTTTTAATATCCAATACGAAACCAATCTCCCGACTCTTCCGTTACCGTCTAAAAACGGATGAATTTTTTCAAACCATATATGTGATACAGCAGCTTGTAACGGATACAAATCAGATATATTGTTCGCATATTGGTACCAATCTTCCATTAATTGAACTATCTTTGAAGGAGCGGGAGTGAGATAAACGGCAATGCCCGAAGCGTTAAAAATGGCTGATTCTTCCCTCCGAAACATCCCTGAGTCACTTGCTACTCCGTCTGCAATCATTTGATGCAGACGAAGAATGGTTTCGCGGGAAAGAAATTTCGGATTATGACGGTCAATATATTCGTATGCAGTAACAAGATTTTGCACTTCACGTTTTTCCCGTTCCCTTCCCCTGATCGGATATACCATATCTCCTTCGGAAAGCGTATTTCCTTCAATTCGTGCGCTATACAAGGCACTTTTCAGAAGAGATCGCCGTCGAAAAAAAAGAGCGTCCTCTTTTTTGAAGGGAAGAAGTGAAAACGCAGCTTTAAGAACAGACAGATCATAAAGAAATCGATCTATTGTTTCTGTTTTTTGCCACACCGGAGGAAATTTCATATACCCATATTTATACTCTATGTTGCAAGATGTTGCAAGATGTTGCAAGATAATTCGGGTTTTGTATGAATGAGATTCAAGAAACTCCTGTATTCCACTGAGATCGTACGATATCTACTTTGTCTTTTGTAAACCGTACTCCTTCTTTTAGGAGCATTGATTTTTTGGTTGACACGCCTTCTCCTCCGGAAAATCCAACTAATGACCCATCACTTCCAACAACCCTGTGACAGGGAACTTGTGGTGCAAATGGATTTGTCCTCATACACATCCCTACTGCTCTTGCAGCCTTTGCATTACCGGAAAGGCGCGCAATCTGCCCGTACGTTGCCACTTTTCTTTTGGGGATTTTCGCAACGATGGTATAGACGCGATCGCAAAAGGACATAGTATTTATTGAGTCATCCTGAGGCGTTAGCCGAAGGATCTAGCGACGAAGGAGCGCTTCGCTAGATTCTTCACGTCGCTCCCGCTCCGTTCAGAATGACTAGTAAAAATTTTTAAATGTGTTCTAATCAACGCTTCCTTTTTTGCATGAGATAATTTTTTCAATTCAAATTCGCGCTTCATCGCTTCTGATTTTGTTTTGAATTGTTCGGTGTATACGACTTTTTCTACGTTGTGACTTCTTGTATACCTACCGCCTTTGTTGTTTTTATGGTTGAGAAACCGTTTTTTCACGTCATTGGAAATACCAATGTAGAAGCTCTCATCACTGCAACGAAGAATATAGGTTGACCACATACGTTGAGACTAATTTTCTCCCTTTTCCCATTCCTCAAGGAACCTTTTAACAAATTCTTTGGTAAATTGTATCCGTTCATTGCCGATTCTTTTTGCAGTTTTGGTGTGAAGCAGGTCGGGAAGTAAAAATATCTTATCGTAAAAATGTTGAATGATGGTTCTCGAGTACCCGGTCTTTTTATACGCTTGAGTATTTGACGAAATTTTCCCGTCATGGAATATGCGTTTATATTTGCCGGCAAATGCAAACCCTCTGGCAATACCGATTGCTCCCATGACATCCAGTTTATCCGCATCCTGAAGGATCATATCCTCCAAAGTTTCAACTCTGCCGGTAGAGAAGCGATGATTCCTGATAGAGCGCACGACTTTCTCAATTAACCCTTTTTCAACATGAAGTTTCGTCAATAAATTCTCTGCTTGAACCGCACTTCTCACCTCGTGATTCTTCCTCCCTTTTTTTACACCGATATCATGGAGCCACCCGGCAAGTTCCAGAACCGAAAGATCTGCATGCTCTTCTTTCCCGATCTGCAATGCAATCCTCACAACCCTCTGGCAATGCCAATAATCATGCCCCGTTGCCTCACCTTTGAGCCTCTTTTTCACTTCTTTTTGTATGGTTTTCAATAATTCCCGGTAGCTTTTCATTACTGCAATTCTATCATGAGCAGATAAAGGATGATGTTCAAAACTTCGTGACTGGAGCGGGCCGGGCTAGAGCCTAAATTGTCACAACGCTATTTTATCACTCTATACCGGGTACTTCGCCCAAGCCCGATTCGTTCGACTTTTTTCAATCGCATCAGTTTATCCATCACTTGATTGACGGTTGGCCGGGCAATACCGGCATTTTTCGCTATCTCAAGCGGTGTTGCTTCGATGACTTTTTGCACGTATTGCCATGCTGCTAATTGGTTTTTGGAAAATGTTTTTTCAATATGTTCAGCGGATAACAAATCAACCGCCATGTGGGATTGTTTCAATACTATTCTAAAAAAAAATGATAACCAGGCGGTAATGTCTTCATGTTCAGTTTTTAATGTTTTTTGGCTCGTTCGAAGAGCAAGGTAATATTCAGGTTTGTTGTCTTCAATCAGTTTTTCATGCGACACATACGGCATATATGCATAACCCTCCTGAAGTAAAAGCAAATTTGTGAGAATCCGGGATAAACGGCCGTTTCCATCCTGAAAAGGATGAATACTGAGAAACTCAATCAAAAAAATTCCGACAATCAAAAGAGGGTGATATCTGTTTTCCTGTAATGCTTTTTTTGTCCATGCTGCCAGTTCCTGCATAGCAGACGGCGTCAGATATGCCGGTGTCGTATCAAAAAGAACTCCAATCGATTCTCCCTTCGCGTTGACCATGAGCACTTTATTCTCACTTTTTTTGTATTCTCCTCTATGGGAAATGTCTTTTTCCACATATTTCAATAGTTCCTTATGAAAATGTTTTATGACGCTTTCATTAAACGAAACACTTTCCCATGAATTAAATACGTTTTGGAGCAGTTCGAAATATCCCTGCACTTCCTGTTTATCCCGATCGCTAAATTTTTCAATGGAAATACCCCGCATGAGTTTTTCCACTTCTTCATCGGAAAGACGTGCTCCTTCAATGCGGGTTGAAGCACCGGTAGAAGTAATGAGGACTGACTGTTTGAGACGGCTCAATACCACAGGATTTAACTGTGCTCCTGCGGTCCATCTCCCTTTCAATTCGTCTATATTGGCAATAACAGACAGAATCGATGGAGTTATGTGTTCCAGTTGTTCGTCAAAGTGAGTGTTCATCATTATGGTTATCCTTATATATCGAGTATATAAGATTATATAAGATTAGTCAAGTGTTCGGAACATTTGTTCGCTTCGCTCGCTTCGGGCTAAACGGGCAGGTCTGGAATATTTATTTAAGAATAATTTTCTTATATACCTCAAATAATACTACTTTCCTGTTTTGCCAAGTAACGTGAATGTTTTTATTAAACATGGAATGTCTAACGTTGGGGATCACAATGTTTTGCGCACCATTAAGATCGGTTTTTGTAAAATTGAAATACAAAACGATGTTAGTAAACCGTACGTAATTATCTGCAGACGAGTAAATATTAACTCTCTTTATAGTTTTTGGGAAATCCCCATGTTTAGTGCTGTGAGGGGTGGCTACATAGAGGAGTTTAGAAATGTTTGCTTGGTAATCTGCATATTTAGCCGCCAATTCTGCCACTCTTCCTCCCAGACTCTTGCCGAATAACACTATTTCCGGCCGGCTTTTATTTTCTTTTATGATATGCGCTAGCGCTTGCGCATCGGATTTAATCGAGAAAATATCCGATATGCCTTGAGACCACGGAAACACCAGTACTTCAAAGGAGGTGTTCTGTTGCAAGTAAGTTTTCAGATCGGTAAGGATGTGATCACCAGACAGGTCAACTCCAAAATAATGACAAAAGGCTTTTACAAATCCATGAAGTAAACGGTGTTCCTTTGCTTGTGTACCTGGGATAAGTAGAATCAACGGTTTCATTATTTTATGAAATTTAACCATCTCTCGGAACCCATTATACTCTAAAGAATTCTTTGGAGTGGCTCGCCAATCCGAAGCCTAAATAAAATATTGTAATAATAGAAAATTTGTAGTACTTTTAAAGTATATATCCCCTACTATATATGAGAGTAGAACTCACAATTTCAGAGAGAATTGAATTGCCTTATGCAGGTGACACTAATATGGCTCCTAATTTAAACTCTGTTGAATTACCAACTCCTCCCCAAAGAGTTGCTGCCCCAGAGGTATTAGGACCTAACTTTTTACCACTTTGTGTGGAGTCTGTTGAGTTATACAAGTTACAGCGAGAACAGCGTAGATTAAGAGGAGACTATAAACCTGGTATAGTCATTCCTTTAAGTGAAGATCGGAAGAGATTAGAGAGAGTATATAGATCAAATGGTGGAAATTCATCTAAACCATTAGATGTATTTAACATTACCAGACCTTTTCGAAGCGGAGATAAAACTGTGCTTGCAGGGAGGTTGCAGCCTTCTGGGATGAATCCTTCATCTAAAGTATTGTTTTTTGAACTAAGAAGTAGTGAATGGACACTTTTGGAGCACATCCCTACCGTTGATTTGGAAGATCCATTTGTTACAAGGATTGATGATCAAATAATTTTTGGAGGTGTCAGTGTAGTTAAAACCCCCTCAGAAACTAAATATCAAACTGCATTTTATAAAGGTACAAGTATTGAGACTTTAAAAGAATTTGTAAGAGGACCTTTTACAATGAAGGATACCAGACTTGTTCAACTGATGGACAAAAGTATAGGGTTATTTACTAGACCTCAGGGTAAAATTGGAGGATTAGGGCAAATTGGATTTACCACTTTAGATTCTTTAGATCAGCTAACCCCTGATGCAATAGCTAAAGCTCCTTTAATAGCTCAAAGATTTCCTGAGGGTGAATGGGGAGGTGTCAATGAAGCTTATGCTTTAACAGATGGAAGAATTTTAGCTTTAGGTCACAGGGCTTACTTAGATAAAGAACGTAATAGACACTACTACCCTTGGTTATTTATCCATGATCCAAAAAAAGGTGTATCAGAAGATCTAGGAATTATTGGTGCAAGTGATGATTCTCCTAAGACTAACTCAAGAGCTGAAGATTTGGATGACATTATTTTTCCAGGAGGAATAGATTGGAGAAGTAGAACACTTTATGGTGGAATAAGAGATGTTGCTGCAGTCGTTTTACCAATACCAAGTTAGGCTGAGATTATGGCATTCAAAAACTTTAATGTTCATCAACCACCACCTACTACTCCCCAGCTAATAGCAGCATTGTTAATTCCACCTGGGACACCTAGGGATATTCTAAGATTCTGTAGCTAGCTGAGCAGGACGGTCTTGGACCAATTTTATTATCTTCCTGATTATATCTCGATTATAATAAAATAATCGTGCCGATCACGACGGTCACAGCACCAATAACTTTCTGAAACATATTATCTTTCTCCCGTAGAATAACCAGAGCAAGCAGCACCGTAACTATCGTTTGCGTCGCCATGAGAGGACCGATCTGAAGCGCATTTCTCCCCACCTGATAGGCAAGATACATAAAAAGAGTCGCTATTGTGTCGTTTATAGAAACGACAATAATATTACCTGCGCGTTTCGGTTGAAAATAGAAAGATAATTTCTTTATCGTCCCAGGTCTGATAACCACTAACGCAATAGTAGTCAATAAACATGTATAAACGACGAGTGATATAGCATCAAAGCTTCTCAGAATATAAAAAGAAATAATTTCAGAACTTGCATACAAAAAAGCAGCTATCAGTACATAGAGAGCACCTTTGTTAAAAACAAATCTCTGTTTTCTCCATTGTGCAATTGATACTCCCAATAAAATGGCAATTCCCCCAATGAGTTTTTGTGTGGAAAACGCTTCATGTAAAAACAGGAGTGCACCTCCGATCAACCATAGCCTTGATGTGGTAAGAAGGATGGTATATTCTGATACCTCAATCAGTTTAATACCTTTAAATGCACATAGTGTCGCTACTGTCGTTATACATACCATTGGAAAAAATAGGACGAGTTGATCGAAAGAAAAAAAGGAGTGAATTCCTCCCCGAAATAGGAGAACGACAAATGCAAATATTCCTACCAATGCATTAAAAACAACGGTCTGTGCATAGGGATTGGACAATTCATCTTTCATGAGCACACGATGAAACAGTCCGTTTATCGAATAAAGAAGAATGCTAAGTCCAACCAATAATTGCCACGGCATAAGGGAAGTATAACAAATTAGGAAATTATCAGTCGCATTAATCTCGAATAATTATTTATGGTAACATGCGTGTATGACTAGAGTAGTCACATTGACTTCTTTACTTGGAATGATAAATTCTTTCTTGCTTATTGAAGATAGGATAATAATTGTTGACTCCGGTTGTGGAAAACATTTTAAGAAAATAATACATTACTTTGAAGATAACAAAATTGATAAATCTTTGGTTAGTCTAATAATTCTTACGCATGCTCATTTAGATCATTATGATAATGCAATTGAACTTAAAGATTACTTTCAGGTCCCCATCTTGGTGAATAAAGCGGCTGAAAAACACTTTTTAAACGGAATAAACGAATTTACTGAACCTAAAAATATTTTAGCTACAATGCTAAAATTATTTTTTTATAAAACAAAGTTAAATAAAATTAACCCAGATATTACTATTGATAACGAATTTAATCTTTCTAATTACGGAGTAAACGGTATTGTTCTACCTACACCAGGACACACCGAAGGTTCTCTATCTATTATTATTAATAAAAATGAATGCGTGTCTGGTGATTTATATATCAATTCATGTTTTAATGGATATAATAAGTCAGCTTGGTTTATTAATAACAACAAACAATACTTACAAAATATTAATATGCTAAAGGAATTAAAAATTCGAAAGGTTTTTCCTAGTCATGGCAGACCATTTGTTTTATAACAAATATACATTGTAGCTAGGTAAATTGTCGCTTTATGGACTATGCTGGCTGAGCGGGCCGGTCTAGGACCTTCTTATCCTTATAACTTATTAAGTGACTTATTTTTCCATTCACTGATTATTTTTAAGAATCTTTTTTCGTTGAAACGTATTTTTTCTATCTTCTAAAATATATTTGTAAATTATGTTCAGGGAGATCTAACTACTTGTCCGTCAGGGGTCAAAAGTCCAACATTTCCCTGCTTGTCTTGATAATATTGGCATCCAAGCGATCCTTGTTGAAAAGCATCAATTATCCCTGGAGCTACTCTAATTGTACAACCACTAGGAAAAACTATTGTGAACCCGTAAGCGTGGCCTATGAATTTAAAAAATCTGCAACCCGCAGGTTTACAAATATTTTTTGTTAATTCACCAGCTTCTCTTTCCAATTTTTCTGTAATATTTTCTGGATTCTCCATATCAATATAATTATAACATTTATAAGATAATTGCCTTGGTTTGGCTGAGCGGGCCGGTTTAGGACCTTCTTATCCTATGTTTTCAAGTTGGTTCCAAAATTCCATCAAATCTTTCCCAGCTTCACCAGCAAATTTACAATCTACTTGAATACAATCAAAACAATTGTCTGGTTCCTTACTATGACAAACTTTTAAGTTTACACCTTCTCGAAATATAATCACGTCACCCCTACTTGGAATATACATCGCTCTAGGAAAAGGAAGAACAACCTCTTCAATATTTGATGAAAATCCTTTTTCAGACATCTTGGCGTAATTATACTCAAAAACACAATTTTTTGCTGGAGAGGCCGGTCTAGGACCCAATAGTTTATCTGCTTCTAAAGATTACTGCACCCTCATGCTCTTGTACAATTTGTGGTTCGATTTCGTCAGTGAGTATTTGAACTACTTGTGTTCCTTCTAAGCGATTTCTTAATTGCCTTGCTTTTTGTGCCAGCGATCTAGCTCTAGAATCCACTAGCACAACGGGTTGTCCTTCTACATTTATCATCTCTGGTCCAAGTCCTCCCACGGTTCCTCCCACAGTAAATGAAAAAAGGCCACCAGTAGGCCTTATAACAGAAACTCTCAAAAGATGTTTTTCTTTTCCCATAGAATATATTGTTGGGCTTCATTATACATCGAGAACATTTAAAGTCAAAGCAAACCTCTTGGCTGAGCAGGCCGGTCTAGGACCGTTTCGTCGTTATAATATGTTTCTGTAATTATTTGATACTTATTTTTGCACACGAAGAACACATGGGTGTGCTTCCCCAAGGACGCGCTCCTAGGGCAAGAGCGCTATCAAGTGTGTCATATTCACCTATTGTTTCGTTACCTTTTCTAACCACAATAGGGTGATGGTCAGGTCCATACTGCCCCCACCAGCCAACACATATTCCAATCCAAAGCTCTGGCCTTCGTTCTAATTGGTCTGCCATTTTATCAAATCTATTTTTTTCGTCTTCAGAAATAGCCATAATATAATTGCGATCATTATACAGATATTATCTCTACTCGTCATTTACTAGCTGAGCGGGCCGGTCTAGGACCGTTTTGTCGTTATAACTGTGTGACTAGCGACTTAAACTTTGATGCCAAGCCCTCAACTTCATTAATCATGGATTGAATTGTATCAATTAGTGGTTCTCCCTCAATAATACCTAGTTCATTTAGAACAATATTAAATTTGAATTGCATGTTTGGAATCGGTTCCGCGTCAGGGCCATCAACAAAAAGCTCGTCTCCTGCTTTAAGTGGAAATAGTATATCAGCTGGCTTTATAAATAAGGGTATTGCAGGTACTTTCAAATCAGGAAAAGCTCTGTTCATGGATTCTTGTAAATGTGCACCTATATCCATACTGCCAAATGATGAACCTACTGTAACCAATAATCGATGCTTATCAATAATATTGAGACGATGAATTTTCCATAAAATATCGTTTCCATCTTTATATGGTTTGATTGCATCGATTAAATCTTTGGCCTGATGCGTAAGTCCTTCCGTTTTCCTGCTCTTGTCTTTTTCGTACTGGTCAAAATCTTCGGCAATTGGAAAATATATGTGGCGTCCGTTAGTTCCATTTCCAGGACCGGCTGTGAAAAGCTTGTAGGCCAAATGATCCAAAGAACTTCTTAAGTTTTGAATAATATCACCAGTTATGAGAGCTATTTCTTCTGGAACTTTATCAGCTTTTGTTATGTAATAGATGAGACGTTTTGATTGAGGATCTGATTTAGTACCAATTTTGTAGGGTTGTGAATCGAAAAAAAATTTTAATGCTTTCTGTAGCTCTTCTTTTAATTGCTTCGCTCGATCAATTTTACTAGTCCACATACAATCTGGCAGTTACGGTCACCTAGGGGTGCCCGTCTTGGCCCTACATATCTTCCCGTTCGCATTGTTCTAATTCACCTCACCTAGCACTTTATACAGCGTACATTAGAGTTCCCTCTTTAGCTGTTTTGTCAACCTTGATACCTACTTCGTCGCCTGGTTTTGCTTCGGTAAGCTTACCGTGCTTAATTTCCATCGATTCCACCGTTTGTTTAAAAACGTTGTCACCTTTCACGAATTTTACCGTTTTACCAACAGACAACTTTTTTTCAAGTTTTACAATTGCAACACTAATATTATCGTAATAGTGAATAACTTTTCCGATTGGTTTTTCTTCCGCCATAATTATCACCTCCAATCTCAATCAATAAGGACTAAGAATTCGACACCCTCCGGGCGGTCTAGGTTAAAAAACGCCGTCCTCGCTGTGGGTAAGGGCCTGGGCTGAGCGAGCCGGGCTAGGACCTTCTTATCCCTATAACGATTGTCTCACATCAAGGCCAATTGAGACAAATGAGAAAGTATAAAAAAGGAGTACTTCAAATTATGGTGATATGGTTTGATATAATTATATTTCAACATTTTAATAAAATAAAGGTAAAAAAATAAAAAGCTTACGTTCCAAAGTGTTTTATGGTAAAATCATTCTCAAGAAATTCAAAATTATAATATGCCAGAAAGATTAATGACTACGGCTACATTAGAAGATTTACGAACCAAAAAGGCGGATCTTGAAAGACAAATTCGAGAAATGGGTGCAGAAAGTTCTGGCCATCAAAGGGCTAGTCTTCATGATGACGCAAACGCAGAGAATCAACTCAACCTTATTCGAGGAACTTTGTTAAATATCGGAGATTTATCTGGGGTAGGGATTATTTCGCCGAGAAATGAAGTAGATACGGTGGGACTTGGTAATAGAGTTAGATTGCAGTTCGAAGATGGAGAAGAAACGGTTCATTTATTAAGTAGAGATGATACAATCTATCGTAAGGATTTAGGTGTAGTCACATCCGAAGATAGCCCTCTAGGAAAAGCACTTCTCGGCAAAAGGTCTGGCGAGTCTGCAAAAGTTCAAATAAATCCAAAAAGTTCCTTTAAAGTAAGAATAATCGAGGTGCTTCCCGGAAATTTTTAATTTAAAAAGATTGGTATAATGTTTATGGATTTATAATTATGAAAATATATTTAGTAACACGCAATCCTGGCAAGCTTTTAGTTGCAAAAAGTGTTTTTGATAAATATCAAATCGAAATTCAGAATGTTCAAAAAGATTACACCGAAATTCAGGCTGATACAAGCTTGGAGATCGCCAAATATACTGCTCTAGAGGCTGCTAAAGATTTAAATGCTCCTGCCATTAGAGAGGATCATAGCCTTTTTATAGATGCCTTAGGAGGTATTCCTGGGCCATATACTAATTATATCGAAAAGAAAATCCCTGCTGATAAATTAGCATGGTTAATTAAGCAGTTGGGTAATAATTCTGGCTATTTCGAGGTGACAACGGTTTTAGCCTATCCAAATGGAGAGACTTTTGAATATGTCTTTCAGGTACCAATGACTTTTGGAGAAGAATCAAAAGGGGAAAATCCAAAAGGTTGGAATGGATTAATACGTCTTAATGATGAAAAAAGAGCAATTACTGAATACCCGGAAACAGAGCGCCTTCATATATGGAACCAAGGATACGAAGCTGTTGTTAAACACTTAATCGCTAAATCTTCCTAAACACACCCCTCATAACTGACCTTTTGCCTGTAGAAACTTCTCTCTCGTATTCAGTTATACCTTCTTCAGAAACTAATCCATATTTTTTGAAAAAGTTGATAAGTTCAGCTTTTGATATTAATACCATCGGTAGTTTTTCCTTTGTCAGATAAACATGATCCGAAATCCTCTTCAGAGATTGATCGATGTAATTAGAAGAGAAAAGATTGAAACAAATATATCCATTCTTTTTAAGTACCCTGCTGGTTTCTTTAAAAACCAACTCTATTTCCTTCAAACTTGTAACATTGTGAAATACGCCATTACTTAAAACCACATCAAAGAAGCTGTCGTTATACGGCAGATTTAACATCGACGCTTTAGTTACTCTCTTTTCAACGAATGATTTGTCTAAACCAATTTTATGCAGGCGTTCCCTTGTCGCCTTGATCATCCCGTCATACCAATCGCAAGCATAGATATTATAGCCCAATTCAAATAGAAATTGTGTGTTCCTTCCGGCTCCACAACCTAAGTCTAGAATTTTCCTTATTTGTTTCCCTTGATTTTTCAAAAATGCAATCCAATAATCAGGAACTGGTTGTTCGCTAAACCATTTAATAGTAGCAGGATCGTTCCAAAATTTTTCTTCGTTTTTCATTCTATTCAACAACTTGATATTTTCTGTTCTCAGGTTCAGTAATAAAAGTACTTAGGTTTTCTTTTTCAAACACAGATTTACATTTATTAACGTCTTTACTTACCGCCAAAAAGGCTGGCCCTACAGAAGAGATTGATAATATATCAACGTAACCCTTTGTCTTCAGGAACGACAGTTTTGAAGCAAGTTTATTCAACGGAGGATAGGTATATGAACAATTATCTATACTTCCCATATTAAACCGATAATCGTAAACTAAATCTCCTACAGTTTTAAAATCTCCTTCTACCATTGCCGGTAATACTGAATGTAAGGTTTTGTAAGCAATTTCTGGTCCATACTTCTCCCCATATTTAATAAATTTATGAAAAACCTCTTGTTCTCTTTTTAATAATTCTCTAGAATCAAGTTCTACAAAATCTCTCGGTATTCCAATTACAACTTTATAATCACTTGAGATATTTATCGCCTTTATTACACGACTCTTACCAGCTAAAATCATCAAAGCTCCGATGTATTGCCCCCCTGCTGCTGAACCACCAATACACTGGACCGGATTTATATAATCAGAGTTCCCGTCAATTTCCTCACCATGGTTTTGCGCAAGATACTGAACTAAGTCTTTAGCCTTTATGGGCTTTCCAAAAAGTTCATTTATTGCACAGGCAACGGAAGCAATTAAAGCACTACTCGATCCTAAACCAACATGTCTAACTTCGTTACCATTGTTTACATCAATAAACAATCCTTCCTTAAATCCAAGCGCTTTTTTCATTAAAAGTGCGGAATGTATAATCAAAGGTTTTCTTCTAGACGACGAAGAAATAACAATTTCTCCTGATCTGCCATTTGCTTTTACACTCACTTCTTTGTAAATCTTAACTTTAAGAATAAACTCACCTGGAGTGTAAACCAAGTTCTGATTGGAAGCGATTTTGCTAGGATCAATTGCCATTAAATTTAAACGGCTCGGATATCGTATTTTTACATAATTTTTTTTTAGGTTCGTTTCGTATGGTCCACCCACAACTGGGTTAAAAACAGTACCAACCTTAAATGGTTCAAAATCAGTTTTATGTTTCATACTTGAGAACCTAGTTTTTTTAATCGATCAACAAGTGTATTGTGTCTCTTTCGAGAACTGTGAATAGTCAGACGAACCAATCCCTTTTCTTCAATTCCTAGCTGGCTATCTAGATCTAATCCAATAACTCCAACTTCCAGTAATTTTTTATATAAATTCTGTCCGTTTCGAAGACGGCAAAAAACACAATTGGTGTCCGAGGGTTTTGTTTCGATGTTCGGATTTTTCGATAGTATCATTTCTACTTCTTTTTTGTTTTTATTAATCTTATTCCTGATCCGTTTTAAAAAATCATCCTTATCAATAACCTTTTCGACAATATAACTTGTTAGATTTGATATTGGAAAAGTAAGTCTTCTCAAATTAACTTCAAATAAAAGATTTTTGTTGCCTGCTGCAAAACCTACTCGGAGTCCGGATAAACCGAAAAATTTACTAAATGAGGTTAAAACTATTAAGTTGGATGTTTTATTACAATTACCAAGTAAAGAGACCTTTTTCCAATCTTGCAAAAAAAATATAGCTGTTTCGTCTACCACAAACATAGTCTTCGGATTATCTTTGACTAAAGTATTAATCACTTCCTTCGGTAAAATCCAACCGCTTAAGGGATTAGGGTTGATTATCCAAACTGCATCTAAATTTCTATAATTCCAGTTCTCAAGATTCTTATAGGGAATTAACGTGTATGTTTCCAACATATCAGTTATTCGGTAAAAAGTTGGGGTAACAACACCAACTTTCCAGTTCTTATCTTCAATAACCTGACAAATTCTTACTATCAAATCTTCACATCCGTCGCCTAAGATAATATTGCCAAGCTTAAACTTTTTTCTTAGAATTTCGACTAGCGTTTGGTATCTGCTGTCTGGATAATGTACTGATAATTTAAAAACATCTCTTGCTGATAAACTAGGAAAATATTTTGCATAATCTTCGTCGTAATTACTCGATATGCAATAATCCAAATACCCTTTTCTTAATAAATTTAGGATTTTCTTAAGATAATTACCGTTCATATATTTAAAGGAATTTTGTCTAACTTTCTCATTAATTCTTTAAATTCCTCCAAAGATATTTGCTGCTTTGAATCTGTTCTTGCCTTATCAGGATATGGATGAACCTCAACCATCAGTCCATTAAAACCAGCTGCTCTAACAGCCAAGGCCATAGGCGTTATTAAATCTCGCCTTCCTGCAGCGTGGCTAACATCAACAATTACTGGCAAACCGGATTCTATTTGTGCAAGTTTTGCGGTCTGTAAATCCAAAGTATTTCTGGTACACCGATTAAATCCTTTAATTCCTCTCTCACATAAAATAACATTGGGGTTATGTTTACGAATATATTCAGCTGCACCCAGCCATTCTTCCAGTTCCAAACCCATTCCTCTTTTTAAAATTACGGGGGTTTGTTTGTCTGATGTCAACCTCCCCACTTCTGCTAAAAGAGGAAAATAAGTTGAATTTCTCGAACCGATCCACAAAATATCAAATTCCGCCCTCAGAATCGCTTCAACAGTGCTGATACTATTAACCTCCGTCGCAATCGCAATCCCCGTTTGACGTTTTGCCTCTTTCATCCATTCCAATGCTTGATCGCCAGCTCCTTGCCATGAATCAGGACTTGTTCTGGGTTTCCATATTCCAGCACGCAAAACTTGAGCTCCGCTTTCAGCTATTGATCTTGCTGATTGTAGTATCTGATCTTTTGATTCTGCTGCACAAGGACCTCCTACAACAGTCCAATTTCGATCAACCTCATGACTTATTCCCAAAGATTCTATTCTCATATTTAACAGCCCATCTCCCTTCTTACTATTGGGGCAATACATTCACCCCCTTGACCAATAAGTCTAAAGACGCCCCCTTCAACTGAATACAGGGATTCATCCCTGGCAAATAACCACCCTTCTTGGTAAAGCTTAACAGCCCATGCCTCACAGTATTCTCTTCTGACCGTATCATTTTCGTCTGAAGGAAAAGATCTCATAAAACCGTCCAATCCTTTATTATCAATATAAAACCACTCTTCTGCTTTCAAAGATGGATCAATTCCTAAAAGACGGATAAGATTTCCTTCGTAATTTCTTATTTGATATGCTCGGACTGTTTCTGGCAACCAATCGGCTGGTTTTGACCTACCGGTAATTTTAAAACAGTTAACTCCCATTTCCTCGAATAAAGAAACATCCTCCGGGCGGACTACCCCACCTGCTAATAAAAATTCGCTCGGGTTAACCATCTTCCTTGCATTGCAGGTAAGATGAAAGGGCTCATCTTTTCTTCCGTAGGACAAATGCTCGTAGTGTGCAACTCTTGAAGGACACTTATAAAGACAGCTTTCAGTAACCATTAGTTCAACCCTTACTCCGTTTTGCTCTCCAAACGAAACCAAATCACTTAAATCCTTCCAGTTCTTTCCTACATCATGGTGAGGGACAACACGATCTGGTCGAATATCTAAATACTTTTCTAAATCTCTAACAGTTTTAACTCCAGCTATAGTTGAAACATGAATTGGAACTCCCGAGTCAACCGTCCTAACGAATCGCATCAATTCATGAGAAGAAATGGTAAGAGCATCAGGTTTCAATTCACTCAAAATCCAACCTAAATAATCATCCAATAACCTCTTTTGTTCAAACTCTCCCGTAAATCTAAAGGGAGCGTTTAATAGGTAAGTAAATCTTAAATTCGATTCCCTTAAATAATTCCGAAAGTCAATTGTATCCTGCCTTGCTACTTTAGCTACTGAGTCAGGAGATCGTCCGTGACCTACCGGTCCGCCATCAGCTAAAACACCATAAACCTCAGCTACATTTGCGGATGCAGATTCGTTTTGAATTAAAATCCTATCTATAACAGCTTTATTCCAATGACACGGAATAGTTAATTCTGCCGATTTATGTTGTCCTATCATATTCATCTGATTTCAAGGTTTCTCACATTACCCTCTATTGCCCTTCCATGGAAATGATAACCATTAGACTCAAGAAATTTTGCAACGCAATCTACGCAACAACTCATTTCGCCTTCGTTATATACAATCAAATGGGCCCTATCTCGAATTTTCTCCAAACCCATTCTGGTATCAAAACCTAGAACTTCCTCCTTAAATTTTTCGAAAGTCAATCCGTCAACTGCCCTTCCTGGACGCTCAACATGACGGTGAAATAATATTTGCTCGTCTGCCTCCACATAGATAATTAAGTTAGGCCTCCCGTCTAAGGGCGGTATGTTTTGGAGAAGATAGTCTATTCCACCAATTTGTCTATTCCCTATTACCAAAACGTCTTGTAATACACCTCTTGACTGCTCAATTTGAGCTCGTGCATTTAGTATGACATCCGCAATAAAGCGATCAAATTTATGATGTTGACCAGAAGCCCATGTGTGGAACTCAAGTTCAGGTGCAACTTCTTGATGCTTTTTCCTGACGATATCTCCGGTTTCTATATGCAAGAAGCCGTTATCCTGCAGTTGTCGTGCAATTGTCGTTTTCCCTACACTATGAGGTCCTGCTATGAATAGCATATTTACTGGCGCCATATGGCGCCATATGTTGGAATATTACCAAATAAAGGGCTGTTTGTCAAAAAAGAAAAAGTATAAAGGAGCCCTAAGAAGTATGCTGTTTACTACTTATCTTTTACCATCCACTCACGCACAATTCTACGAAGAAGTTGAGATTTAGAGATATTTAATGAAGAACTTATTTTCTCAAGATAATCATTAATTTCTTTAGTAGAAATAAAATTGAACTTAATAAATTGTTTTTTTACCACCTCGTCGAAACTTTCTTTTAATACAGTTTCTATGCTGTCTTTTGCATACTGTCTGAGAGTAAGATGGGGTGATTTCATCCCCAGTGCAAACCGGGAAATCTGAGATTTATTTTTCTGATATAAAGCCACAACAGGTATCTTCCAACTTAAGGCAAGTGCAATTTGCTGACCAACCCCTATTGAAGAATAAGTAATTTCAGCAACTACAATATCCGCCTCTTTTATACCTTCCGAAGCTTTTTCGAATATTTCATCAGGCTTTAACTTTTCCTTATCTAATAACCAATTATATGTTAACTTAGCCCCAAAACTACTTATCGAATCGATAATTTCTAAGTACAAAGGTCTTCTTTCGTTTAACTTGGAAGAAGATGCTGAAAAGTAAACATGTAGATTTTTATAATTATGATCCTTCATTGGTTTAATTATACATTTTTACTTACAACTCATCACTACATGAGATAAACCGTCAATAGCTCTATCTTCACGACCGAAAGATCGTTTCCTCGAGGGTAAAAAGGGACACTGAATAACAAGGGTACGGTCCGAAACTCCTAAAAACAAAGTAAGGTTTAACAAGTGTTATCGACCTATTTGAGAGCCTACGGTCGCTTTGTGTCCAATCTTGCTGCGGGGCTTGGATTCGAACCAAGACAACATCCTCCAGAGGGATGCGTACTACCGTTATACTACCCCGCAAATAGAATCTACAAATCCGACAAATACTACAAATCCGACAAATAAAAACTGACCGCTAACTTTTATTCTGGCAAGGAGATTATAGCACTTGGAGAGCGGGCAAGTAAGCCTTCCTGAAGCAGTTTTTCCATGATTTTTTCATAGAATTGGACGTCTTTTCCGTGTCTTTTCACCATTTCCTGAAGGAGCGCTGTCTCCTTCCACTCTCGTTCCCGTACCAGATCCATGATCCTCCCTCTGAAAAAACGGGGGCGCCAGGGAAGATCACGGGCATTATTTCGCCACCAGTTGAAAATGAAATCCTGAAAATTAATAATTTCTTGTTTTGATAGCGTCATTGCTCATATTATCAACGAATAACGAATCGGTACGAATAAGCGAATAAAAAATTCGTATATTCGTAGTTTTTATTCGTAATTCGTTGATGGTGTTACGGTTTGGGAGTCGGCGTTGCTTTGGCGGGCAGGTTAAAATCCTTCACTTGCGAAACTTCCGTAATTGTATTGTTTTTGCTATCCCAGAGTCCCATGACCCGGACTCTGTGACCCACAATAATTGCATTTTGTCCGATCCCCATGCCTGTCCTATCAATAAACCGCGTACCTCCGGATACGGTAACCGTCTGGTTACCGCGCCCCACTGTGGTCATGACCCACCCACTTGACGTAAGCGTTTTTACTTTACCGAAAAACACACCATTCCTTTTTTGTATGGAGAGATTCCGTATCAATGTCGCTTGGATTTGGGACCGCTCTTCATTCATCCATTTCCCATGGATATTGAGAACATCGTTTGCGCTTGTTTCGTTGAGATCAGATTTTCCCCAGAATTTTCTCCTCCATTGGGTTGTATTGTCAACTTGTATGGTATACTCTTTCCCGTCTTCTGTTTTGACTGTCAGTGAGGCAGTAGCTTTAGCAGTCACCGTAGCTTTCAAAAGCCCTGTGCGTGTCCGTATCCATACTTTCACCGCTCCTGCCGAAGCAACCAAGTTTTCCAAATTTTCCTTTTGCACTTCCCGGATTTCATTACGGATCTGCTGCCCAACCGGTAAAGCGGGTGCTGCCAAAACCGGGGAAACACTTCCTAAAAACAGCATGCATCCGAAACTTACAACAATTGCGATATATATCCTTTTCATACGTTCTCTTTATTTAGCATTGCATTGTCATTCCTGTATTTCGTACATAAGAGTGATTTCTTTTTCGCCGACGTTTCCGTTTGCATCATTTGCCACAACCATAATGGGATTTTCCCCTTCGTCGAGCTCCAGTTGTACGGAAAAATTTCCATCAGGATCGGCAGTCGTCTCTTTGTCATTGACAAATACTTCAGCCTGCGCAGTCGTTTTCCCCCTGAGCGTTATGAAGGCAGACGTGACAGTTGACTGATCCGACGGAGAAATAATCTGGAGAGGAAGGCTTGTTTCAACAGCACCTTTTCCGGTTTCTGAAAGGATCTCTGTCGATCCTTTCAACCCTTTAGATTCAGTGAGGCGTTTGTTGAAATACGAAAATCCGATGATACCGAGGGTAATAAAAATGATGACAATAACAGAAAAAAAAATGATGACTGCATTCTTCATGTATACCCTTCTTTCCGTATTATAGTACAATACATCCATGAAATGTGGAATAGTTGCACTCATCGGGCGCCCCAACACGGGAAAATCAACGCTTCTCAACAACATCATCGGACAAAAAGTAGCAATCACGTCTCCGAAACCGCAAACGACGCGCTTCCCCATCCAGGCGGTGTTTGAAGACGACCGCGGACAGATCGTGTTTGTCGACACGCCGGGAATATTTGAAAGATCGTCAAATCCTTTAACGCAAAGGATCAATATGACTGCGGAAGCAGAGCTTTCCAAAAACATCGACCTGGTCCTGTATTTGATTGACCACACAAGAAAGCGGGATGTCGAAGAAAACAGAGTGCTTGGTATTGTGAGAAAAGTGACTGTCCCGAAAATCATGGTTGTCAATAAAATTGATATTAAAAATCCAACGCACATCATCCAGTATGAATTTATGAAGGAAGAATTTGACGACGTTGTTGAAATATCCGGGCTTTTACATAAAAACCTCAATATGTTGTTAGACCGTATTTTTTCATATCTTCCCCAAAGAGAACCGATTGTTGACACAAAGACGCTCACTCATCCGGGACTCAACATGGACAGCAAATTGTTCATCGGGGAACTCATCAGGGAAAAGGCCTACCTTTTTTTACGTGAAGAAGTGCCGTATACCCTGACAACCGTAGTTGATGAGGTTGTCAATCGACCCAACGGCACACTTTATGTCAAAGCACGCATTCTCACATCAGATGACCGTTACAAAAAAATGATTATCGGAGACAAAGGCCGGATGATCAAGGAAATCGGCATGGCAACGAGGAAGGAATTGGAAACCGCAACAAAAAATAAAGCATTTGTAGATCTCACTGTGGAAACCGACCCGCACTGGATTGAACGAATGGAATAATAATCCGACCCCTCCTTCGCCAGAGCTTCGGCGGGCAAGCAATCCGACCAATAATAAACGACCTCAGCGCTTTAATCTTATTAAACTTTCTTCTTTTCCAAGAATCTCGAGAGATTCCAGAAGCGGCGGGCCGACGGTTTTGCCGGTGATTGCCACACGAAGTTCCATAAATACATCTTTTGCTTTCAAGCCAGCTTTCTCTGATGCCTCCCGGATCGCTTTCTCCATCGCATCATGGGTCCAGTCACTTCCCATCAAAGCACTCACCCCCACCTTTAAAGGTGTCACCTTTAAAGGTCGCTCGAATTCTTTCGGCCGTTCAAAGAAAAATCCTGCCAAGCTTTCAAACTCCGAAAGTATTTTCATCCGCTCCCGCACCAACGGTATAATTTTCATAACCGTCGGCTTATTTATTTGTGTTAACGTGTTAACATGTTGATATAAAAGTGCTGTTAGTTCTTCGTCGGATTTTTTCCGTAGATACTCTCCGTTCATCCAGCGCAGTTTTTCCTGATCAAAGACAGGGGCTGTTGTTTGAATATCCTCCAGTTTAAAAACCTTTATGAATTCCTCAACTGTAAAAAGTTCTTTTTCTTCCGGATGCGACCATGCCATGAGGCTAAAATAGTTTTTCAAAGATTCCGGCAGGTAGCCTTTTTTCCGATAATCTCCTGTCCATACAGGATTTCTCCGTTTGGAAAGTTTACTCTTATCGGGATTGCGAAGCACTGATACGTGCGCAAATTGCGGCAGTTCCCAATTGAAAAATTGGTAAAGAAGAATGTGCTTGGGTGTTGAAGAAATCCATTCTTCTCCTCTGATAACGTGAGAAATTCCCATAATGTGGTCGTCCACGACGACTCCTAAGTGATACGTCGGATATCCGTCGGATTTGAGAAGCACTTGATCATCAATCAACTTATTTTCAAACGAAATATCTCCCCGTATGAGATCATGAAACGATGTCGTACCCTCATCCGGAACATTCAGACGAACTACATATTTCTCCCCTTTCTCAATACGCCTTTTTGCTTCTTGCCGGGATATTTTTTTACAATGTCCGTCATACATCGGCGGTTTATGCTCCTGTTCCTGAGTTTTTCGCATTTGTTCCAAACGCTCTTGTGTGCAGAAACAATAATACGCATGCCCTTTTTCCACCAATTCTTCCGCATGCTTTTTATACAAAGGCAGCCGTTCGGATTGGCGATATGGCGTATACGGGCCACCCATGTCCGGTCCTTCATCATGCGGAATTCCAAGCCAGTCAAGTGATTTCAAAATACGTTCTTCCGATCCTTCAACTAAACGCGTCCGGTCAGTATCTTCTATACGGATGATGAACTGACCCCTATGTTGTTTGGCAAACACGTAATTGATAAGTGCGGTATAGGCATTGCCGATGTGAAGGTCCTCTCCTGTGGGAGATGGAGCGATCCTTGTTCGAACGGGTTTCATATCGTGATCATAACACGAACGAAGCATTTGATAAAATACTGTATACTATTTCATATGGCATCTCTCACGACCACTGCATTTTATACGAGGCGCGCAATTAATTGGGCAATACTGGTTCTTATTGCTTATCTGATTCTGCATCTCTCGTGGGGATTATTTACCGCCGTCTGGCTCATGCTTTTTCCTGCGCCTCCCACACCTGCCAATCACGCATTCGGCAAACTTTCCGCACTGAAATTTCCCCAATCAACCGGATCTGCGGATCTTCGGTACCGGCTGGAAACAGTGGAAGGATATGTCCCGCCCGCATCCGAATCAGCGATGGTATTTTTCATGCCGAAAAATCCTGCAAATTTATTGGCTCTTACCAATACGAAAGAATTTGCCAAACAACTGGAATTCACGGACGAACCGATACAGGAATCAAAGTACCTTTACAGATTTGTTGATCCGCAGGACCCGCTGAGGCAAATGCGGTATGACATCGTCTCAAAAAATTTCACTCTCCGGTATCTCTACCAGCAGGATACGTCGCTTTTCACCCAGCGTGATGTGCCTTTGCCGGAAACTGCGCTCATGGAGGCCCAAGGGATCCTCCAGAACTTCCAGCTGTACCCTACGGATATCGCAAACGGCGCAACCAATATCCAATACCTGAAATTTTCAGGCGACAGTCTGGTGCCAACCACGAGCCATTCGCAGGCAGACGCTCTCAGGATCGACTTTTTCCGAGGGCCTGTAGCCGGCACAAAAATCTTCTATCCCAATCCGGATCAAGGACCGGTCACGTTTATCTACTCAGGTTCAACGCAGAGTAAAAAACGCATTTTGGAATTTACGTATAATTACTGGCCTGTCGATCAGAATACAACCGCTACCTATACGCTAAAAACCAGTACAGAGGCCTGGGCTGAGCTCCAAAACGGAGGAGCATATATCGCGCGCTTCCCCAAAGGCGACCGAAAAGACGTCGTCATCCGGAAAGTGTACCTCGGATACTATGATTCCCTGGAATCGCAAACGTATTTGCAGCCGATCTTTGTCTTTGAAGGCGATAACGGATTTATGGCGTACGTTCCGGCGGTAGCCCCACCATGGACCGAGTAAATCAATTCAGAGTTTAAAATTCAGAGTTCAGAATTGATTTTCATTTATTCTGAATTCTAGATGCCTGCCGGCAGGCATGGCTGAATTCTAGATTCATTTCCCCATCTCTTCCCACTTATAATTCTCAAATACCCAGTCGATGAGTTTCATCGTATCATCGAAACGGTCGCGGCTGTGTAGTACGACAAAAATAATTTTACGGCCATTCCTCTCAACATACGTGATGAGATTTTCCCCTGCCGCCTCTGTCCATCCTGTTTTGATGCCTCCCACACCGGGAATTTTCCCCAACAGCTGATTGACGTTTGAAAGTCTATGGAAGTACATGTGATTGACGTCTGAAACCGTAATTTGCGGTATAGCCACCATTTTGGCAATGGTTTTATTCTGAATTGCCGCAAGCGCAAGAAGCGACAAATCCTTTGGCGTCACCTTATGCACTCCTTGGTCAAACCCCGCAGGGTTGGTGAAATGGCTTTGGTCCATGTGGAGCGCTTTTGCTTTTTCATTCATTTTCTCTACAAACCTGTCCACTCCTTCGGGGTAAAACTCGGCAAGCGCCATAGCCGCATCATTCCCTGATTGGATGAGGCTGCCATATAAAAGATTTTCCACGGTTATTTTCTCTCCTACCACAAGACCCATCGATTGGCCGTTGGCAGATGTGGAGGCAATCGTCACCACATCATCGGGTTTGTACACATCCAACGCTACAAGCGCAGTCAAAAGCTTGGTTGTGGAAGCAGGAGAAAGGAGCATTTCCTCATTTCGTTGGTAAAGATAGACATGAGAATCAACATCAAGAACCACCACTCCTTTGGCAGTAATTTCATCCCCGGGAACAATGCCTGTCGTATTGACCGGATATTGGGCAGGAGAAGGCACGGGAACTGTAGGTGTAGGGGTGGGAATGACGGATGTTTCTTTTGTTAAAAGTTCTTTTTTACTAAAATTCAGAAGAATAAGAGGAATAAGAAGGAGAAGAAGGACTAAAAGAATAAATCTCAGCCACAAAAACGGTGATTTTCGACTGCTGTAGTGAAAAAAAGAGGGTGTACGGGCCATGTGAATATCATTGTACTTACATTTTTCCATTTTTTCCATCTTGACAAGAATAGATGTAGTTTGATATAAAAGATATTTGGGTATGCAAAATCAAACAGTATATTACTGGATTACCATTATTTCCCTCCTTAAAGGAGAGGTTGGTTGGTGAAGCTAAAACTCACCATTTGTATAGCAAAACCAACCTCCTTTTATATAGGAGGTTTTTTATGGCTAAAGACAAAGAACCAGGACATTCAAGGCGAAATAACAATGATGACCCATTTTCCGAATGGAAAGAAATGATAAAGCCATTACAAGGAAAAAATGGAAAGGGTTTTATGTCTTGGTTAGGTGCTCATCTTATTTATCATGGAGATAAAAGCACGCTAGGACGACCACAAAGACAACAAGAAGAAACTGAGTCTTCTTCTCAAAACCCCTCCGACGTAATAGACATAACTTTTTATAAAGCTGTTAAGCTTACCCCCGAAGAAGTATTACAAAGAACATGCGGCGGAGAAAAGGCGGGAAGAATGCCATTCAAAGATATGACGCCTGCTATTGAAATCATAAAATTTACAAGAATTGAAGGATCAGAATCTGTCACTCCTCCAAAATAATATCTCTAAGTTTTAACTGTAACCCCTTGTTTCCATTCCACTCATTCATATCGATAGTATATATGATGTCAACGGGCTTATTGGGAGTTATTTCGGGATACAATCCTCCCATCCCAAACCCTATCGCTTCAATGTATGATGATTCCCGGAATTGGGACATCTTTAATTCCGGGAATCTGCTCTTAATCGCAATTTTCAGTTTCAGGTGCTTACCATCAGCGCCGATACGGCGAAGATCAACGAGTTGGACAGCTTTTGATAAAAACACGGGCTCGGGATTGCCGAACCCGAAGGGCTGCAATTGTTGAATTTTGTCATACAAATCCTCTGTTATGCATTCAAGAGGAATCTCAAGGTCAATTGCGACCGGACGCTTGAGCATCTCATCGGTAATATGATTATCTGCCAGCTTTTCAAGTTTTTCCCTTAGTTTTTCCATTTTTTTGGTTTCTATCGTAAAACCTGCGGCCAAGGGGTGGCCTCCCACGTCAATGAGAAGGTCGGAAAATGACCGAATCGCCTCAACGATATTAAACCCCTTTATGGAGCGGGCTGACGCTTTACTGATTTCCTCACCTTTGGAAACGACAATAGTCGGCAGGTAATAGGTTTCAACGAGTTTACCGGCCACAAGGCCGATAACCCCCTGGTTATACGACTCATGGGCGACAAACAAAAGTTTTTTTCCGATTGTTTTACCGTGGATCTTCTGAACAAGTTCTTTGGCATGAAGTGTCGTGTCTATGGTCAATTGCTGGCGCTCGCGGTTGGTTAAACCCAACTTGGATGCAAGCTCTTTTGCCCGGTCTTTATCGTTCGTACAGAGAAGCCTCAAGCCGTCAAGGGCGTACTCAATCCTTCCCATGGCGTTGAGCCTCGGAGCAAGCATGTGGGAGATACTGTAGGCTGTCAACTGGCTTTGTACAAGCCCAGCCTCCTCAATGAGCGCTTTGAGTCCCACACGATTGGTCTTTCTTAGCTCCTCCAATCCGTACTTGGCTAAAGAACGGTTAGGGCCCAAAAGGGGCATCATGTCGGCGATTGTGCCGATGGCTGCTAAAGAAAGCAGTTGAGGGCAGAAGACAGAAGGCGGATGACAGAAAAATACCAACTCTTTTGCTAAGAAATAGGCAACGCCGGCACCGGAAAGAAGCGTCGTGTGGACAATAAGACATTCGGGAAGTCTTTCTGGTTTCAAATGGTGGTCTGTCACAATGACATCAATGCCAAGTTTTTTTGCATATGCAACCATGTCATGGGCAGTAATCCCGTGGTCAACGGTGATAAGGAGAGTCGGGTGGTGTTTTTCAAAAACCGTATCAATGCCTTTTTTCGTCAACCCATACCCTTCATCAACCCTGTGGGGAACATACGGCAGGATCGTACCGCCGAGTTTATGAATGGTCTCACAAATTATAGCTCCAGCTGTCAATCCATCCGCGTCATAATCCGTGTAAACGACGATCGATTCTTTGTCGTTGATTGCCTTTCCTATTCTTTTAACCGCCTTCTTCGTGTTTTTTTCATCAATACCAACGTCTTTGACGGATAATTCATGCGGGGGCATAGGGCGAAGAAACGCATCGATATCTTTTTTGGTCGTTATACCGCGGCTTTGAAGAATGGCAGAGATAATATCGATTTTATTCCATTTTTTCATGGTCTCTATGGTATCATATACCTAACAATACTTTGTATTGTTAGGAAATCCGAAGCACGAAATACGAAATTCGAAATAATATCAAATTAATAAATTTTAAACGTTTAAAAAATTAAATATTTAAAATTTTGTATTTGTTTCGGATTTCGATATTCGGATTTCGAATTTACACATCATGATCCCGCTTCCGAAAAAAGCTCAACACATTATTGATACCCTTCAAAAAAACGGGTTTGAGGCATACGCAGTTGGAGGATCAGTGCGCGACATGATCATGGGAAAACCCACTGCCGGATGGGACTTCACGACGAATGCTACACCTGAGGAAATACTCAAGCTTTTCCCTGATAGTTTTTATGATAACCAGTTTGGAACTGTGGGGATAAAAATCTTTGCAGAAGAAAGTAAGACAGGAAGACCCGCTTCGACTCAGCGAGGCGAGCCGGAAGACAGTAAGAATGAAAATATTGAGGATATTTATGAAATCACAACGTATAGAAGTGAGGAAGGATACTCAGACCGCAGGCATCCGGATAAAATCGTATGGGGAAAAACACTGGAGGCGGATCTTGCACGCCGGGATTTCACCATCAATGCCATTGCCTACGACGGAAAAACCCTGTTTGATCCATACAATGGAATCGGAGATATTGACGGTAAAATCTTACGAGCTGTCGGAAATCCGGAGGAACGGTTTGGAGAAGATGCGCTCAGGATTATGCGTGCAGTCAGAATCGCATCTGAGCTCGGATTTACGATCGAAGGCGTGACGTTTCAGGCGATCAAAACATCCGCAAAACTCATTTTGGAAATCTCAGGAGAGCGGATCCGCGATGAACTTCTCAAGCTTCTTAAAAGTCCGTATGCTTCAGACGGGGTCCTTATTTTGAAAAATACGGATATCCTTTCTTTCATCCTACCGGAACTTGACAGATCGTTTGAAACGCCGCAAAAAAGCCCGAAACGACACCATCTGTACGATGTAGGAATGCATTCGGTCATGTCTTTGAAATACTGCCCATCCCCTAATCCTATGGTTCGACTTGCAACCCTTCTTCACGACATCGGCAAGCCGCCGACGTTTAAACAGGATGAGGAAGGGCTGATTACGTTTTATAACCATGAGATGGTCGGAACTAAAATCGTCAAAACAATATGCGCACGGTTACGGCTTTCAAAAAAAGATACGGACAAAATCATGACGCTTATCAGGTGGCACCAATTCAGTGTCGATGAGAGGCAAACGGATAGCGCAATAAGGCGGTTTATCCGAAGAGTCGAAAAAGAAAATCTTGATGACATCCTTGCTCTCAGGATCGGTGACCGGCTTGGAGGAGGCGCCAGGGAAACATCATGGCGGTTGGAACTATTCAAACAGAGATTAGAGGAAGTGCAAAAACAGCCGTTTTCCATAAAAGATTTGAAAGTAAACGGGTTTGACGTCATGAAAATATTTGATTGCAAACCGGGGCCGATTGTCGGCAAAACCCTGGAGATGCTGTTTGGGGAAGTTGAAGAAGGGAAACTCGCCAATGACCGCGATCTTCTTTTGTCTAAAATTGAAGAGTTGAAAAAATCCAATCTCTCTGTCTGAACACTTACATAATAATAAACGGGTCCTGCCACGCGCGTGTCACCCGTTTATATTACTAATGAATTTTTTTATTCATTAATAAATAAGAATGGGTGGCGTACGTTTGGGGATCCCCGTCGAGCGCCCGTAGTCCCGCAATCTGCTACATACTTCCTGCCTTTAACAAATATAGGTATTTGTGTGGTCAGAAGACGTATAAAAACAATAAGTGATACCGCGGGACGAGGACGTCGGACGGGGAAGAACGTACGCCAGGACCCATTTATTACAATAATTCTTATACGACCGAAGCATTCTTTCTAGTGTGAAAGAAGAATTATTTCTTACGTTTCCATTTGTCCAGAAGAAGAAGGATTGGTGTTGCGACGAACGGCGAAGAATACGTTCCTGTTATAGTTCCGATAAGAAGAGCAACGGCAAACCAACGGACCGTTGTCCCTCCCATCAGCGCAAGAGACAGTAACATAAACATAATCGTAAATGAATTGACCAGTGACCTGCCCATGGTTTCCGTAAGAGCGACATCACTGGTATTGGAAAGCAGGGTCCTCGTGTCTTTTTTCCGGTATTCCCGAATGCGGTCAAAAATAACGATCGTGTCGTGAACCGAAAAACTCATGGTCGTCAAAAATGCTGTAACAAAAAGCGTGTCCACTTCCACTCCCACAAAATGCCCAAGAAGAGAAAAACTGGCAAACATAATAAGCATATCGTGGAGAAGTGCCACGACAGCCGACACACCGAAGGTAATATTTTTGAAAGCATACGCGACATAAAGAAGAATTGCACACATTACCAAAAGCGATGCGATGAAAGCTTTACCCAGTAATTCTTTTCCGATCACCGGACCAACCGCATCTTTCCTGAGAACATCTATTTTTTCTCCTCCTTCTTTTTTCAGATCTTTCTCAAATGCATCAACCGCGCTTTCCGATGTGGTTTTCATGCGAAACGAATAATCGCTTTTTCCGGTTTGATTTATTTCGATAAGATCGACTGCATTTTTTTGTCCAAGAGACTGGATACCATCTTTTGCTACGGGTTTTTCCAATCTCACTTCCATAAAAGTACCGCCGGTAAAATCAATAGACGGCCTCAAACCCCATCGGATGAGTGAATAGACGCCCGGCACTAAGACTAAGGATGATAAAAGTATGTAAAGCCAAATATACTTTGAAAACCGAATCATGCTCCTCCTCCTTTTGGACCTTTGTATAAAACGCGGATAAATGTACGGGTCACGATAATACCGGTAAACAAGCTGATGACCACTCCCAGAAAGAGCGTTGCAGCAAATCCCCTGACTAATCCTGAGCTTGGAAGGAAATCCCAATTTCCCGGATTAAAAAGAATAAGAGACGTAATAATGGTTGTAAAATTCGCGTCTCTTATGCTGTCCCATGCTTTCCCGAATCCCAATTCCATAGCGATCTGCCATGGTTTGCCTTTCCTAAGTTCTTCTTTAAATCGTTCAAAAATTAAAATGTTTGAGTCCACTGCCATACCGATAGAAAGGATAAATCCAGCAATACCGGGAAGAGTGAGCGTAATGGGGATAATCCTGTATAAGGCTAGCGTGAGAAGTCCATACACAAAGAGTGCAAAATCTGCGTACAAACCAAGCCATCCGTATTTCAAAACCATAAAAAGAGCAACGATCCCAAGTCCGATAAGTCCAGCCCGCACACTTTTAGAAACGGAATCTGCACCAAGTGTCGCCCCGACAATCCGCTTTTCCACAACGGACACCGGGACAGGGAGTGCCCCGGCATTAAGCTGGAGAGCCAGCCGTTTTGCCTCGTCAAACTTAAAACTGCCGGTAATGACGGCACTTCCGTCGATAATCTCCGTATTGACCCGAGGCCAGGTAAGCGGCATATCGTCTAAAAATATTGCCAATGGTTTTCCCACCAGTCGTTTGGTTACATCAGCAAATATTTTTGCTCCATTTTCGGAAAACGAGATTGCTACTTCCGGTTCACCGGTTTGACTGCTAAAGGATAGAGATGCCTTTTTCAGATCTTTTCCGGTTAATCCGGCGGGTTTCGTATTTTCAAGCGTCGGAAAAAGAAACGCCGCTGCCGTTGATTCTTTCTCTTTTTCCGTAAACTCCCGAAATTCTAATTTCGCTGTTTGGCCAATAAGAGAAAGTGCCTGTTCGACATCTGTAACTCCGGGAAGCTCAATAGTCACCCGATATGAATCTGCGCTTTTCACTGATTGTACGACCGGTTCAGACACTCCGAAAAAATTAACCCTTCGTTCGATAACCTGTTTTGCTGATTCCAAGGCATCCATCCGGCTTCCTGCCGGAATATCCTTCATGTCTGCTTCCAATGCGATATGAGTACCACCTGCTAAATCTAACCCTAAATGTGTCGTAAATGTTTTTTGAATTTTCAAACTTCCAACCTGAATATCCAAGCTTGGAGGATTGATCTTTTGTTGTATTGTCTTTCCCTGCCACGGTACAGAAAGCACAAATTTTTCCGGCAGATCAACAATTAGAGCAAAAAGAGTGAGAATAAGAAGAAGAATGAAAAGTTTTCGGGGATTTTTTGCCATACCAGGTAGTGAAGTTTCGACCTTTGCCTTTTACGTTTTCGAAACTTCGATATTTTTGCTTCTATTCTATTTTTTCAACATATCCAGATAGTATGCTGTTTTCGGCAAAGAACGAAAACGTGTCGAAACTCTACTACCTGGCAAATTATTTTAGGTAGTACGCACCAACTCTTCTTCATCTCCGATAATCATGACTCGGGATCCTTCAAGGACGGAAACAATAAAAGGATCTCTCCTTCTTTTCCGAAACTCAAACTCCTCCTCCGTCAAGACCGTATAATTGATTTCTCTGCCTCTTTTTGATTCCTCGGATTTGATAAACTGGGATAGTTCCGGAAGGACCACATTTCCCACAATCAACACGTCTATGTCATTGGCATTTTTCGGCAGGATACCGCGTATGAATCTTCCGGAAAACATCACGAATTTAATTTTCCCTAATTTTGCCTTCCTCCTTATCAATTCCCACCCCAGTCCTGTGGTTTTTATGATCAATTCCAACAAATTCGGATACAACGGATAATCTTTGCGGAATGCGTAAAACAACCGGTTCGCCCGCTGTTCTTTCGTCACCATTCCCGCTTTTTCCATGTGGGCCAGTTCCCGCCTTACCGCATTTATCTCTTCGTCAACTCTTCTGACTATATCGCGAACATGGAAAATCGTACCGGGATTGGTAAGAAACAGTTCCAGTATTTTCCTTCTGACCCGAGAAATAATGATGTCTTCAAGAAGCATAGTATGTTTCTCTCTCCTTATTAAGAGGCAGATTTTGGTGTGACTAATACGTTACTGTCGTTCCTGTCGGCAGCATGTGTATCCATAACTGCCCGCGCGTCAATTGAATTTCTTTCCCTTTTGCATCAAAAAATTTTGTCCGGCTTGCCCGATCATCTTTTTCCCAGGTAATTTTTTCTGCCTTTCCGTCCTCAAATAGAAGACCTGTCCCGGATCCGATATTGTTATACAAAAGATGCATATGGTCATCAACCGGACCGATTTCTTTGGCAAATTGGATAATAATTGCTTTTGCCGTCAATTGCTCGTCCGTTTCCAGATCTTTATGTGGTTGCCCACCGTTATTCCGTTTATAGGAATTACTCGCTTTCTCATATACCCACTCAACGCCATAATCTTTTTCATACCCTTTCCATGCAACAAAACTAATTGTATTTACCGTCCCCCGATCCGCCTCTTTCGCATCATCTTTAAACTTCCACGGCTCAAATTTTTTATCCCATGAAACGCCTTTACTGTCTACATTTGTCCACCCGCGATCAGAGGCCAGTTTGAAAAGTTTATCCGACTGGCACACCATGGTATGTTCTGTAACGACAGGATGATCCAACCGGTCATAATTTCGATAACAGGTCGGAAACGATATGCCGAACTGATCCATATCTTTGATGCGCCACTCGTCTATCTGGCAAAGCGCCTTTGCCCGTTCATCCACAGTATCGTCATTGCAATTGCCTGCTCCTCCTACATGATTGTAAAGAGCATCATACTCCAAAACCCAAGGCAAAAAATATGTTCGCGCGCTTCTGACCGGAGCAATGAGTACGTTTCCCGTAGAGATACCGCAATAAAATACCGCCATAAACCTGCTGATCCCGCCTTCGGCTATTGATTCGTATACAATATCCGCAAATGAAAGCCCTGATTGAGGACGGGCTTCTTCATTATTTTCCATCATGACAGCCAATGGTCTACGTTTATCCCAAATTTCTTTTTCCTGTTTGGTATACATCTCTCCGTTTAAGGGACACATCTCGGTTCTCGGAATTGAAGGATCGCTTGAAAAATGCCGCTGGGGTTTTTTAGAAGGAACCGTAAGTGTTGTTGGAGTCGTTTTTACTTCTCCTTTCCCAAGTGAAGAAAAAAGTCCATAGGAAATACCGGTTGCGACAAGATATAAAGCGATCCCCACAATGCCAAAAAACAGAAACTGTTTTTGTTTCAAATTCATAGTCACTTTTTCTGCTTTCGGTTTCAACAACGAATCTTCTATCATACATTTACCCATTCCCTTTCATTTATACTTTTGCTTGTTTAATCGCCGCTTTTTCTTCACGGGACAGTTCAACATCCTTCCCGGATCCTCCCTTTATACTTTTAATATACCACCGGTTGCCGGTCCGCGCATAGAGTGACGTCATGACCACTCCATTATCCTCTTTATCCAAAAGTGCCATGGTAAAACTCTGGCTGCCTCCGGTATCGGAAAAGGGATTAAACCGGACGATACCGATCCTTTGAAAATGCGTTTTTTCCTCTTCCTCAAGTTTTGATATTGCCTGGGCAAGCATACTGATATCTTTTTTATTTTTTACATACGTATCCAGTATTTTCTCCAACGATTCCCTGAGCGAATGCGTCGTGACTCCTGACGTTAAACGATTGTAATGAGATATCATCCGAAAAACAAAAACGGAGATTATGAGATTCCAAAGGCCCAATATTATAATGTAAACGGTTATCGTAGACATAAAAGTGAACACTCTTTGTATGCATCATACTACGGGGTCAAAGAAATTTTGTCAATGACTTTTTAGGCTCTTTCCAATTGACAAGGCTAATGAAGCTGTGTTACGCTTCTAGCCACGAATGGATTGAGGCTATGCCAGGTAGTAGAGTTTTGACACGCTTATGTCTTTGCAGGAAACAGAATACTATCTGGTTATAAATTAAATTATATTTATATGAAGGACAGTGAGACCTCAACAGCGTGATGCAAAGGTCGAAACTTCACTACCTGGTATGCCAGGTAGTAGAGTTTTGACACGCTTATGTCTTTGCAGGAAACAGAATACTATCTGGTTATAAATTAAATTATATTTATATGAAGGACAGTGAGACCTCAACAGCGTGATGCAAAGGTCGAAA